>ENA-OQEX01000069-OQEX01000069.1-human-gut-metagenome-genome-assembly--contig:-NODE-69-length-57687-cov-9.736762_pt1 | contig 57687 bp, 86 predicted proteins | sample MGYA00242802_ERZ504649 | MGnify/ENA primary metagenome ERZ504649 (study PRJEB26092, sample SAMD00036194) | human gut metagenome | host: Homo sapiens | study: EMG produced TPA metagenomics assembly of...
ACCTCATGGATGTATGTACCCACCAAAAAAGGCGGCACCCATAATCGGACGCCGCCTTTGAGACATATGTGTCAGAACAGTAAGAAAGATGAGACGCCCGCAGTTGCGGTGAAATAGGGACTGAATAGCCCCTCAAACAGGCAAAACAGTCCGTATTCCACCGCAACTTATACAGAGTGCCTAGCGGTTGCGTTCCTTAAGGGCGCGGTCGATCTCGCGTTGGACATCACGCTTGGCCATGTCCTCGCGCTTGTCGTAGAGCTTCTTGCCGCGACCCAAACCCAACAGCAGCTTTACGCGGCCGTCGGTATTAAAGTAGAGCTCCAACGGAACCAGCGCATAACCACGGTTGCGAAGTTTGCCGTCAAGAAAGTCGATCTCCTTGCGGTGCAGCAGCAGACGACGCCGACGGTCGGGATCGCGATTCCACACGCCGCCATGGCTATAAGGGTGGATATGCAGTCCGACGAGCCAGCACTCGCCGCCACGAATCAGTGCAAAAGTGTCAGTGATCTGACAGGCGCGCTCGCGAATCGACTTGACCTCGGTGCCGCTCAGCTCAATACCGCACTCAAACGTCTCATCGATAAAGTACTCGTGATGTGCCGAGCGATTCTTGGAAATGAGTTTGCGCTCGCGCTTACTGGGCATCGCCGGCCTCCTTGGCTTCATCGGCGTTTGAGCCCGCAGTCTCGCGCTTTGCCTTGCGCTCGGCATTGAGCTCGGCATCGCTCTCGCGCACCAGTTTGATAATCGCCGCGCAGGCCTCCTCGCCCACCAAGTCGCGAGCACGCACCGTCAGGCGCGTCGCCTCCTGCTTGTCGCCGTCGCTTGCAGCATCGGTCGCACACATGATCAGGCAGATGGCAATCTCGGCCGAAGGCGAGGTCGGCACGCCCTGCAGGGCGAGCTCACCCATCACATGGTCGTCGCTCTCATCAGCGGCATCCGGATAGGTGGTATGGATCTTGTTGAGCAGGCGCGTCGTATGCGCATCGTTGGGCGCCAGGCGCAGCGCCAGACGCGCGCAGCCCACGCAGCCGAAACGTTCTCGGTCTCGGACTCCAAGAAGTACTGACCTAGATTGGCGTAAGCGCGGGCGGCGCACTTGCCATCGCTTGCACGCTCCAGCACCGAGAACGAGAGCGATGCCCATTCCTGCTTGTCCTCGAGTGCGCGGAACAGCTCCGCCAAATCCAAGCGATAGTTGCAGTTCATGGGGTCCCAACGCACAGCCTGCATCAGGGCATTACGAGCGCTCACATAATCCTGCTGGCGAATGTAGGCAAACGCCATGTCAGAGTACAGGCGGTCAAACGGCACCTCGACCTGCACGAGCTCGCGCGGATCCTTCTCCACGCGGCGATAGGCCAAGCGCTCAAACTTGCTATCGAAGCTAAAGTATTGGCGCTTCTCCTCCGTCTTGCACTCAGCGTCGATATACTCCTCGGCGAGCTCCACCAGACGCTCCAGCAGCGGTGTCGCCGTAGCCAGGTCGCCCTGCGCCAGATAGTTCTCGGCATACGTGATGTCTTGCAAGCTGATGGGCAGATCCATGGCTACTCCTCGATCTGAGCGAAACACGGCAGGCGCCGTATATACGGTCAATACACAAAACCCGGGTCTCTTACGAGGCCCGGGCGTCAATTTTGGTAGCCCGTACCAGATTCGAACTGGTGATCTCCGCCTTGAGAGGGCGGCGTCCTAAACCGCTAGACGAACGGGCCATATGTAGCAAATGCAATGGCTGGGATGGAGGAGTCGAACCCCCATTGACGGAACCAGAATCCGCTGTCCTGCCATTAGACGACATCCCAATGACTGCATCGCTGCGCTCGGCTGTGCCTTTGCGCAAGAAAGAAATATACGGGAAGTCTCGCCGTGACGCAAGCCCCAATTTTGACTTTTTTGAAATTCAGTCAAATTGGCCTAATTTATTCCAACCCGTGAAGGACCTGTGAAGCCGACCGCTGTACACGAAGGGCAAAACGCCGCGAGCGGTAGCCGTCAACCGTTGGCAGATTCTACCGCGAAAACGATAGCACCAGGCAACACAATCGAAGTATCAATGATCACGTAGATATCGAGGCGCCATGGACGAAGAGCTTGATTACCTATGGGAGACCCTGGGCCTCGAGATCACTGCCGACCTTTGGCCCGAACGGGACAAAATCCATCCCACACTGCGCCCCGCCATTACTGTGGTGCAGGCAAAATACCGCCGTGCATCCTTTTTGATCATGCGGATGTCATGGCACGCGGGACTCCCCGACCTTAAGCGAATCCAGGCAAGCCTCGTCGAGCTGTCCGGCATGCCGACCGTCATATCCGAGGCGCACCTGGAGCAGCGCCAGCGCGAGCGACTGCAACAGCAGCGGATTCCCTTTATCTGCCCGGCGTCCAGGCATATCTGCCCTTTATGGACGAGGAGTACTGGAGCGGCAAGCCCAACAAGCACGTAAAAGTCTACGATCCGCACGAATGGGCACAGCTGGCGGACTGACTGAGGCAGGCCCGCCGGCGGAAAGTGCGTCCCAGATTTCAAGCTCAAACTGGCCCCTACTTTCCCGTCGAGCCCTCAACCGGAAACCGTGTCCCACAATCGAAGCTCAGAATGGGACGTGCTTTCCGCAACCGGCCACTTTGGGAAAGCGCATCCCATTCTGGAAGCGAATTCCGGGTCGCACTTTCCGCAGCCGCTACAGCAACGCCTCGGCCCAAGCCGATTCCCTAAAGCCTGGAATCACAAAGTCGTCGCCCACCAGCAGCGGACGCTTGACCAGCATGCCGTCGGTCGCCAGCAGCTCGTAGCACTCCCGATCCGTCATGCCCGCATCCAGACGCGCCTTCAGGCCCAGCTCTCGATATTTCATGCCCGACGAATTAAAGAAGCGCCGCACCGGCAGCCCCGAACGAGCAATCCAGGTCGCAAGCTCATCAGCCGTGGGATTGTCCAAAACGATATCGCGGTCGATGTACTCTACCCCATGTTCGTCCAGCCATGCCTTGGCCTTCTTACAGGTCGAGCACTTGGAATATTCAACAAACAGTACGGTCATGGGAATCCTCCGAATATAGATCGGCCAACGCAGGCACACGCCACACGAGGCGCCTTCGTATGATGGGCCAATTGTAGCCCGCGGGTCACACGTTAAACGAACCGTACCCCGAATCCGCGTTTGATGAACGGCAGCAGTTCCATTGCCTCGGGCGTGATATGGCCCGCAACGTTCATGCGCTCGTCACCGGGAAGATCGACCCGCGCAATCTCAAGCTCGCCTTCGTAGCGCCCATATCCGCTATTGCTCACAGCGATCGACCCCGCCTTTCGCGGCAGGCCGGCTCCGGCATCCGTCGGCACGGAATCCGGCTTAAGCGTCGTACGTGACTCCTGAGACCTAAAGATGAGGACGCTCGAGTCGGGTCGGTCGTGATGAATCTGCCGCGCACATAGGCATAACTGAGCTCAAGCTCGCATTGCAGGTCCACGTATCCGGCGGAAACTTGAGCAAACTGCGCCCAGCCCGCATCGGAAAGATCGGGGTCGCCGACCAACACAATGTCGCAATCGGCGCCATGTGCAAGCTCAAGCATATTGAGGGCAACCTTTGACGCGCGACCGCGCTGCGCCTCGACCGTCGGCAGTCCCTCGAATACCGGCCCGCGAACGTTAGCATCACCCGGCACAAAAGCCATGATTTCGAATCCAAGCGCCGCAAGACGAAGATTCACCCGAGCAATGTCCTCCAGAGCTAAACCGGTATAAGGCTTGGGGTAAAAATTGTGGCAGGCGGCAAAACGAGTCACATCGGCACCGGCCTCACGCCACGATGCGATTTCATCAGAACTCACTGTCGATGCATTGACCACAATGCGAAATACACCGGACAGCTCCGCGACCCGCTGGGCGCTAAAGCCATAGTCCAAACGAAGGTATTCCAACCCCAGATCGCGCAAGTCCTCGATGCGCTCAAGCCCGAGCAAATCGCACGTGCGAGGCCCCACATCGGCAATGAGCGCAATGCCGCGGGCGGAAAGCAGCGACAGCACATGACGGACCTTATCGGCATACGCCGCTCCCCCATCCTCGGAATATGCAGCGAGGTGAACGCATAGCGCGCACCCGCCGCGGCACCACGCTCAATCGTCCGCTCAATATCCTGCAGAGGGCTGGAAAGATAAATCGAAATACCCGTTTTCACGCTTCAACGCTCCTTTAAAAAAGGCCGGCGGAGCAGCTAGCCCCGCCGGCACAACCATAGCATCAAGAAATCTGCCGCGCACCGCGAGCCCCGAGCAACACGGCTCGCGATATCAAACTACTCGCCAAAGAACTCGTTGATCTTCTGCTCGTCGACGCCAAAGAACCACGTCAGGACAAAGCCGGCGGCATAGGCAAGCAGCATAGCGGCAACGTAGCCGAGCTGCTGGCCAGGAACAACGATCAGTAGGCCAAACAGACCGGAAACGCCCTGAGAAACCGTGCCGATGTGAAGCAGCGCCGCGAGCGCGCCGCCAAATCCGGCACCCAGGCAGGCCGTCACAAACGGACGAACGAGCGGCAGCGTAACAGCATACATCAGAGGCTCGCCCACACCCAGGATTCCAACGGGAATGGACTCTGCGACGTACTTCTTGAGCTTGGCGTTCTTGGTCTTAAAGTACAGCGCCAAACCGGCACCGACCTGGCCGCCGCCAGCCATCATAAGGATGGGAAGCAGGTAATTGATACCCTTGGTAGCGCCGTCGGGATCGTTGAGCATAGCGTGGATCGGCGTGAGCGCCTGATGCAGGCCGACGGACACCAGCGGCAAGAAGCCTGCCGACAGGATATAGCCGCCCAGGACGCCCAGTTTCTCGAAGATAAAGGTCAAAACGCTAAAGATGGCAGTCGTCAGCCATGCGCCAACCGGCTGGATGACGAGCATCAGAGCAAAGGCGCCGATGATGAGCACCAGCAGCGGGGACAAGAACGTGTCGAGTGCGTTGGGCATAACCTTGCGAATCTGACGCTCCATCCAGGCAAAAAATGCACCAGCGATGAGAGCCGCGATCATGCCACCCGCCGCGGGGTTGTACTGCGCACTGGTGAGCGGCAGCAGAATGGCAGTGGCAGGATCAGCCGCGCCAGGCGCAAGCAGGGGCATGGCACTGTTGGCGATACACATCATGCCGGCGATGCCGCCCAGCGCAGCGGAGCCACCAAACTCACGTGCCGCGTTATAGCCCACCAAGATGGCAGATAGGCAAACAGAGCCAAGCCCATGGAACGAATGCCCTGGTACCACCACTCGCCTGCAAGCGCGCCTGCCGTCGAGACGTTAATGACGTTACAGATACCGTTGATGAGGCCAGCCGCAATGATGCCGGGAAGCAGGGCGACGAAGACATTGGAAATCTTCTTGAGGAAGGCCTGAACCGGCTTGGACTCGTACTTGGCTTTCTGCGCGGCCTTGTTTGTGGCCGCAGCGTCAACCACGCTCTCGTCGGCAACGCCTTTCGCAAGGCCGGTGAGCTTGGAGAACTCCTCGAGCACCTTATTCACCTTGCCCGGACCCAGCACGATCTGCATCGTGTCGTCCTCGACCAGGCCCATCACGCCGTCGAGCGCCTTAATACCCTCCGTGTCGACGTTGCCCGTGTCTTTGACGGTCACGCGCAGGCGCGTCATGCACGCCGCGTTTGCGAGCACGTTGTCTTTACCGCCCAAAAGGTCCAGCAGCTTTTGAGCCAGCTCTTTGTTCGTCATAACTCCTCCTTGTATTGGGTATCTCGTCTGGATGTCATATCAGCTCACGCCGTGCACCTATTGGACATCGGCATTGCTCTTCTCATGGCCACTCACCGCAGTACGGACATGGCCGTGCGCCCGTTCAAGAGCTACCGCAGCCTGCTCGGCATCGCAGTCCAACAGCACCGAGACAATAGCGGTTTTTACGTGGCCGCCGGCATCCGCAAGCGCCTGAACAGCGCGCTCGCGCGTGCAGCCGGTCGCCTCCATCACGATGTTCTGGCCGCGCACCACCAACTTCTCGTTCGTCTGCTGCACATCGACCATCAGGTTTTGGTATACCTTGCCGATCTTGACCATGGCACCGGTCGAAATCATGTTGAGAATGAGCTTTTGAACCGTTCCCGCCTTGAGCCTCGTTGAGCCGGTCAGCACCTCGGGACCGGGCACGGGCTCAATGGCAAGATCTGCGCTCTCCCCGATCTTCGACCCTTGGTTGCAGGCAATTGCAATGGTCTTGCACCCAGTTGCCTTGGCGTACGCAAGACCGCCCACCACATAAGGAGTACGGCCGCTTGCCGCCAGGCCAACGACAAGATCCTTGTCCGAGAGTCCACGCTCCCGCAGGTCGCTCGCGCCAAGCTCCTCGCTGTCTTCGGCACCTTCGACAGCTTGATAAACGCCGTCTCGCCTCCGGCAATGAGCCCGACAATCAGATCGGGTGACACGCCAAACGTGGGCGGACACTCCGAAGCGTCGAGTACGCCCAGACGACCGCTGGTGCCTGCGCCCATGTAAAAGACGCGCCCGCCGCGCTCGAGTGTCTCAGCAGCCAGTCGATTGCCATGGCAACCTGGGGCAACACTTTCGTGACCGACTGGACGGCACGAAGATCCTCATCGTTCATCGTCGTGACGATTTGCAGCGATGTCATCGTATCGAGGTCCATTGACCTTTGATTACGCTGTTCGGTCGTGAATTTTGTTAAATCGAGCATTTCATTCACCTCATCTTTCCTGTTTCTCGATGTAGTTTTGCTTTATGACATGCGTCGCCCGTTCGTAGTCGCTGGCAACGTAAGCAGCGTACAGGGCATCGACAACCATAAGCTGGGCCATACGCGAAGCCATGGCACCGCTGCGGACCAAGGGTTCACTCGCAGCGACGCCGAGCACGGCATCGGCCATGGTGGCAAGCTTGGATGATCCATCTACTTTGGTAACGGCCACAACGGGACAGTTGTGACGTTGAGCCTCGGCGGTGCAGTCCAGCACCTCTTGCGTCAAGCCCGAGTAGCTAAAGGCGATTGCCATATCGCCCTCATGCATGTTCTTGGCACATAAGAGCTGATCATGCCAGTCGTCGTACAGATGGCACTCTTTGTCGACACGCATGAGCTTTTGCGCCAGGTCGTGCGCGACCAAACGAGAGGCACCAATACCGAACAGATTGACCGCGCGTGCCCGCTTAAGACGGGCCGCGCATCGCTCCAAGACGGTGTAATCGAGCGTTCGCGCCGTCGCCTCGATTGTGCGCACGTTGCTTTTCATCACCTTCCCCACGATACGTTCGACGCTGTCATCCATGGAGATGTCCTCGAGGGCTATGTCTTTCTTGTCACCTAAGAGCGCCAGCTCGGCAATCAGTTCGCGCTGGAACTCCTTGTAGCCCGCAAAACCCAAACGCTTGCAAAAGCGCAAAATGCTCGAGGGCGAGGAGAACGTGACATCGGCAAGACCGCGGACGGACAGCCCGACCACCTCGTGCGGATGAGCGCTTACATATGCGATGACATTGCGTTCCGCCGGGCTCGCGCTGAGCTCACGCTCGCGAAGCCGCAAAAGCAATCCGTTTGCCATCTCAAACACCTCCGTTGAGAAGAATTAAAGACCAACGAACGATTCGTACCGGATACAAACAGCTTTTGCGGTACATTGTGCCGCATCGTGGCGCACAAAGGGCGAGCGTTCTACCGCTCGCCCCTCAAATCCGACCGCTCGGAAATACGCGCGACACAAAATAATTCAACAAGGTCGCATTATCAGAAACGGGTTTGTTACCGGCTAGCGCCTCGCATGGGCGCCGATCGGCCGAGTCGCATGGCGCACTAACGCCGCCGCCAGCAATACCAACAGCATGGCGGTGACATAGCCCGCAGCATCGAATCCTAAATCGATAACGTCGAAATGCCTGCCGGGAACAAAGATCTTATGTACCTGATCGCCAACGGAGCAGGCGGCGCAAAAGAGCAATACAGGCACGCAACGGGAGCATACGCTCCACGGACGCCTGGAAAAGCAAACCACGACCACCGAGGCGAACAATCCGACGAAGAAAAACTCTACGGTATGGGCAACGCGACGGACGTTTGTGCCCACCCACATGCGAATGGAAGCAAGTCGGCCAGACCGGACATTCGAGCAGCCGAATCGGCGCCCCCGGTCATTCCGTTCTCTGTCTGGGCTTCACCCGTGGCATCGGCAGCCTGAACGCCCGTAGCCTGACCCTCCACCACACGCGCGGTGGACTCGCTCAGCAACGACGTCTCCACCGCATTTTGCTCCGTCAGCACCCAGATGCCCGCCAGCGTTGCAACGAACAGAACGATCGCGGTCCATCCGATTATTTGTTTTACGCGCGCCAAGGGCCAACCTCCTTTTTTGAATATCAGCGAGTGTAGCCCCAAATGGCATCGTCACCGTATCAAAATTTGAATCGCAACAGGAAGCGACAAAGCGACGCAAACCCCTACCCCGCCTCGCGCATCCAGCGATCGAACGTCCCCACGCACACGCCCAGGCACTTTGCTGCCTGGCTGCGGGTAATATCGCCTGCCTCATAGCTATCGCGCACCAGCTCAAACTGAGGAGGGCACGGCTTGCGAGGTCGACCGAAACGAACCCCTCGCGCCCGCGCCGCTGCAATTCCCTCCGCCTGGCGCCGATGGATATTCTCGCGCTCCACCTGCGCCACGTAGCTCAGCAGTTGCAGCACAATATCGGCAATCAGGGTGTTGGTCACATCCGGCGCGCCGCTGGCCCTAGCGCGCGTGTCAAGCAATGGCATGTCCAACACCACAATGGCAACCCCGAGCTCCTTGGTGATGCGTCGCCATTCCTCAAGAATCTCGGAGTAATTACGACCAAGTCGGTCGATAGAAAGCACCACCAGCACGTCCCCGTCTCCCAGGACGTGCAGCAGCTCGCGATAATGCGGTCGATCGAAGTCCTTGCCGCTCGCATGGTCGGCATAAATATTCGCTGAGCCCACGCCATAGGCGCCCAGCGCATCCAGCTGCCGATTCAGATTCTGATCGCGCGAACTCACCCGCGCATACCCGTACACCGTCGCCATCTCATCCCCGCTTTCTTGTAAACCTGCCAAAAGGGACAGGTTTATTTTGGTAGGTTTTACCTCCCAAATAGCAGGAAAGCGGGCGGCCGAGCAGACGGCAAGGTAGCCACGATTCAAATGCGAAGGGCGGTCCCGAAAGGCCGCCCTCCGCTCCCCCACCATGAGTCGGGATTTGGCTAATGGATAAGCTTAAAGTCCAAGTGCCCACGCGTGGTATTGACGCGCGAGACCTCGATAATCACGCGCTGCCCCAGCTCGTAACGGGTGCCCGTGTCGGCACCTGTGAGCGTGAGCGCGTCCTCGTCGAACTCGAGCCACTCGTTGCCCAGACTCTTGATCGAAACCAAGCCTTCGACCTGCGTTAGGTCCAAGCGCACAAAAAGGCCCATGCTGCTAACCCACGAGACGGTTCCGGCATAGCGCTCGCCCAGACGGTCCTCATAGTACTGGGCAATCTTGATCTTTTGCGTCGCATGGCTGGCGGCATCCGCCGCGCGCTCGGCATCGCTGCATGCGCGGCAGATCTGCGGCAGAATGCGCGGCAGCGACTCGCGCCCCTTGCCGATCAGCCGCGGCGTGCGGACCAAGGCGTCCTTGCCGCCGAGCTGCTCATAGGCCAACTGCAGTTTGAGCACGCGGTGCACCACCAGATCGGGGTAGCGACGGATGGGACTCGTAAAGTGACAGTAGCACGGCGCGGCGAGCGCAAAGTGGCCCTCGTTGCGCGGCTTGTACAGCGCGCGCTGCATGCTGCGCAGAAGCAGCGTGTTGACGAGCGGCGCGTTGGCCGTACCGGCGGCAGCATCAACTGCAGCCTGCAGCTCATCGGGGCTCCCCAGGGCAATACCGGCAGCACGGCGATCGTCGATGATGCTAGCTGCGCCAGCGCAACGGCGGCACCGTGCAGGCTATCGGGGCTCGGATCCTCATGCACGCGATAGCAGGCCTCGATATCACGGTCTGCCAGCCACTCTGCAACGCACTCGTTGGCGAGCAGCATGGCTTCCTCGATAAGCGACGTGGCACACGAACGCTCACGCGCCACAATCTGCACGGGCACTCCGTTCTCATCCAATAGAGCGCGAATCTCGGCCGTATCAAAATCGACTGAGCCGCGGGCGCGACGAATACGACGGCGAAATTCGGCGAGTTCGTTGGCGGCGACAAGGAAATCGCCGAGGTCGATGTTGTAGCCGCGGGCGGTCTCCTCGCACGCAAGACCGCGCTCAAGCGCTTCCTCGCGCGAGGTCTCGGCAGCCGCAACATCCTCAGCCGCGCCCTCCAGCACCGAATACTCAACCGCACCGGCACGCACCAGCAGCGCCTCGACGCCGTCATAGTCCATACGCACACGCGAGCGAATCACGCTGGGATACGGATCGTAATGCCGCACGCGACCCTGCTCATCGAGCTCGATATCGACGGTAAACGCAAGACGGTCCTCGTCAGGGCGAAGCGAGCACAGGTCACAGGACAGGCGTTCGGGCAGCATGGGAAGCACGCGATCGGCCAGATACACCGATGTCGTGCGATGGCGAGCCTCAAGATCGATATGCCCGTCCCAAGCCACATATTGTGAAACGTCGGCGATATGCACACCCAGCTTATAGCCGCCCTCGGGCGTGCGCTCCAGCGAAATGGCATCGTCAAAGTCGCGCGCGTCGACCGGGTCGATCGTGATGACAAAGCGGTCGCGCAGATCGCGGCGGAGCGGGTCCTTAAGCGCCGCGGACACATCGAGCGAAAGCCCTCGGCCTCGTCTAGCGCGGCCTCGGGATAGCTATCGGTATAGCCGTAACGCGCCATCACATATTGAACGCCCAAATCGGGCGCGTCATCTCCGCCAATGCGGCGTTCGATTGTCACGGTACCCGATTCCAGGCGCGTCGGGTAGGTCAAAATGCGCGCGACAACAGCATCACCCGGGTGAACGCCCAGACGATCCGCCGAGGTGTCCTCGGGCAAAATGAAGAAGTCGGCCTTCAGGCGCGAATCGAGCGGCTCAATCACACCGAGCGGACCGGCGGTCTGGTACGTGCCCACCACGCTTATAGCTGCGCGCTCAACCACGCCCTCGATCACGGCGCGACGCTCGCCATGCGGGCTGTTCTTAATGCTCACGGCAACGGTATCGCCGTCCATGATCTCACGCTTGCCGCGACCCATGACCTTGTAGTCGCCGTTTTCGGTTACAACGTAGGCGCTATGCTCATGGAGCTGCACGCGCCCGGTCAGGCTCGGACGGCGTTCGCTGCGCACCGGCCCGCGCTTATTGCGAGCTCCACGCTTATGCTTGTTATTGCGCCCCATGGCGCCTCCTAACTATCGATTGCGAACTCCAAAGAGTCTACCCAAATGATTCGCTTTCCTGCCGTCCCCTAGGGGACAAAAAACGGGCCGCCCCATAAGAGACGACCCGTTGGAAGGGATGAATTCCAGGCATGCCTACACGCGCAGGTAGCGGCGCATGGCGATGGCAGAACCAAAGAGACCGATAATCACGCCGACCAGAATCAGCGCAGCATAGGTCACCAGGTAGTACTGCATCGGCAGGGCAAACGACATCCAGCCGATGCTCTCCTGCAGACGCGGAATCATCAGATTGCGCAGCAGCTCCAGAACGCCGATGGAAAGCAGCGAGCCAAAATGGCCTGCAGTACACCCTCGGTGATAAACGGGCCACGAATGAAGCCGTTGCTGGCGCCCACCAGGCGCATAATCGCAATCTCGCGACGACGCGCCGTGATGGACAGGCGAATCGTGTTGTTGATAAAGATGAACGCGATAAAGGTCAGCAGGCCGACGAGCACCACGGCGGCAATACGGATGTAGTTGGTCACCTGGAACAGGCGGCTTACTTCCTCCTGGCCATACAGTACGCTCGCGTTGACGTCGCCGTCGTCCGCGATCTTTTGGAAGTCGGCATTCTTCTTGAGCTTCTTGGCCGTGCTCTCGACCTGAGACGGATCGTCCATCTCAATCGCAAACGAGGCGGCAGCGGGTTCTGGCCGTCGAGCGCGCTCATGGTGCGTCGGCGTTACCCGACATCTTGCTCGTATACTCGGCCAGTGCGTCGTCCTTGTCCTTATAGGTCACGGACTTGACGTTATTCCACGTCTTAAGCTCGGCCTCAAAAGCCTGAACATCGGCCTGATCGGCGTCATCACTAATGAACGCGTTGATGACAACCTGATCCTCGACGGTGCCGATCACGGAGTTCAGCATCGCGGAGCCCATGATGAACAGGCCGATGATAAACAGCGAAAGGAAGATCGTGATGACGGCGCCGAGCGAGGTAGTCCAGTTACGGAAGAAGTGGCTGATTGCCTCTTTGAAGGAGTAGCCCACGTTAGTTGGTGCCATAGTTGCCGTAACCTCCCCTCTCCTGGTCGCGGATAACGTGGCCGCCCTCGAGGGCGATCACGCGACGGTGCATGCTATCGACCATCTCGCGGTCGTGCGTGGCGACAATCACGGTGGTGCCGGTGCGGTTAATACGCTCGAGCAGCTTCATGATGCCCAGCGAGATCGCCGGGTCGAGGTTGCCCGTCGGCTCGTCGCAGATCAGCAGCGGCGGACGGTTGACCATAGCGCGGGCGACGGCAACGCGCTGCTGCTCGCCACCGGAAAGCTGGTCGGGCAGCGAGTCCATCTGATCGGCCAGGCCGACCAGACGCAGCACCTCGGCACCTGGCTGTGAATGACGCCCTTGGGCTTGCCGATGCACTGCAGGGCAAACGCCACGTTTTCGTAGGCAGTCTTTTGCGGCAGAAGCTTAAAGTCCTGGAACACGGCGCCAATCTGGCGGCGCAGGAACGGAACCTTGCGGTTCTTGATCTTCATGAGGTCCTGACCGGCAACCAGGATGCGACCGCTCGTCGGCTTGACGTCACGGTTGAGCGTCGACAGCAGCGTGGTCTTACCCGAGCCGGAGTGACCGACCAGGAAGACGAACTCGCCCGGATAGATCTCGATGTTGATGTCGTCGAGTGCAGGCTTGTTGGGCTGTGCCGGATAGATCTTGGTGACATGCTCCATAAGGATGACGGGCTCGACACCGGCCTGCTTGGCCATCTTCTTGCGGCTGGCCTGCGGATCGATGGGCGCAAACACCGACGTAAAATCGGGGTTGTTGAGCGCGTTATCGAGGCTTGCGACCTCGGCTGCCTGATCGCTCTCGACCACCGGGGCAGCAGGCTGCGTGGGGTCGGGAATAGCGGCAAAGAGACCGGACTGCGCAGGCTGAGGAGCCGGCGTCGCAGGGGCCAAGGGGTCGGGAATGCCGGCCATGGTAGGCTGCGGCGTGGCGGCACCAGCCTGAGGCTGCTCCACGCGAGCGGTCACGGCCTGAACGGCTCAAAACCCGCCGTGCCGGAAAGCGCGACATCGCTGGTGGGATTGTAGGCAAAGGGATCGGATGCCGGCTGTGCCTGATCTGCCGGCTGAGCGGGGGCCTGAGCAACAGGCTGGCCCTCTGAATCCGGAGTGGCGAAACGACTGCCCTGGACGCCTGCCTGCGTCTTGGGGGCATCATCGCCCGCACCGGAGGTACGGAAGTGGTTACCCACTGGTGCTCCTTATCGTCGTGCGTTTAAACTACATGAGCGCTTAATATTTTAGCAGCATTAGCTTTGCTGCACATAAGAAGCATGGCCGTGTTTGGGTCCCTCCGGCCGGACACAGGGTTACTTTCCAAATCGTCCTCGGACATGTCGGAGCCTCCGCTGCGCACTACGTGCGGCGGGGGCTCCTCCGTCCTGCAGAAAGATTTGAAAGTAGCCCTGTATCCGGCCTGCGACTACTAGGGGGCCGGCGCACCAGCTTGAGATGCCGTGCACACAAAGTTGGGAGGGTCTGAATTGCGCTTTGCTGGTCTGGGCCCGTTTCCCGGAGAAAGCCCTTACTTGGTGCGGGCCTAATTTGTTTGTTGCCGACAAAAAACAGGGGCGTCCTCTTTGAGGACGCCCCTGTTATGGATTGCATACGGTTGCTGAAGCGATACTTTGCCTCGTCTTGTCCTAGGCCAAGAACTCCTTGGTGGTCGCCACGATGTTGGCGGCGTCCAGGCCGTACTTGTGCAGGAGCTCGGCGCCCGGGCCGGACTCGCCAAAGGTGTCGTTGACGCCGATCTTCTTGAGCGGCGTCGGGCGCTGCTCGCACAGGACGTCGGCAACGGCGCTGCCCAGGCCACCGATCACAGAGTGCTCCTCGACGGTCACGACGTGGCCGGTCTTGGCGGCGCTCTTAACGATCAGGTCGGCATCGATGGGCTTGATGGTGTGCATGTTGATGACCTCGGCGTCGATGCCTCGGCAGCGAGCTGCTCGGCGGCCTCGAGCGCCTCGCCGACCATCAGGCCGCAGGCGATGATGGTCACATCGGCGCCCTCGCGCATGACAATGCCCTTACCCAACTCGAACTTGTAGGTCTCGGGGTCGTTGATAACCGGCGAGGCCAGACGGGCGAAGCGCATGTACACGGGGCCGTCGCACTCGTAGGCGGCGCGCGTCACGGCACGGGCCTCCACATCGTCGGCGGGAACGATCACGGTCATGCCGGGGATGACGCGCATGAGGGCGATATCCTCGCAGCACTGGTGCGTGGCACCGTCCTCGCCCACCGAAATACCGGCGTGCGTGGCACCGATCTTAACGTTAAGGTGCGGATAGCCGATGGAGTTGCGGACCTGCTCAAAGGCGCGGCCGGCGGCAAACATGGCAAAGCTGCTCGCGAAGGCGACGCGGCCGGTGGTTGCGATACCGGCGGCAACACCCATCAGGTTGCTCTCGGCGATGCCCACATCGAAGAAGCGGTCGGGGCAGGCGGCCTTAAACTTGCCGGTCTGCGTGGCGGCGGCCAGGTCGGCGTCGAGGACCACAAAGTCATCGTGCTCGTTGGCGAGCTCGACGAGGGCCTCGCCGTAGCTTACGCGCGTGGCGATTTTCTTGACGTCTGCCATCCTAGAGCTCCTCTCCGGCGGCCGTGAGCTCTGCCATGGCCTGCTCAAACTGTTCATCGTTGGGGGCCTTACCGTGCCAACCCACCTGGTTCTCCATAAAGGAGACGCCCTTGCCCTTCGTGGTCTCGGCGATAATGGTGGTCGGCTGACCCTTGGTGGCGCGGGCCTCGGCAAAGGCAGCGCGGATCTGGTCGAAGTCGTTGCCGTCGGCGAGCTCCACCACATGGAACTTGAAGGCGCGGAACTTGTCGGCGAGCGGCATGGGGTCGTTGACCTCCTCGACGGGGCCGTCGATCTGCAGGCCGTTATGGTCGACGATCACGCAGAGGTTGTCGAGCTGCTGGTTGCCGGCAAACATGGCGGCCTCCCAGACCTGGCCCTCCTCGCTCTCGCCATCGCCCAGCAGGGCGTAGGTGCGATAGTCGTCGCCCCAGTGCTTGGCGGCAACGGCCATGCCCACGGCGGCGGAGATGCCCTGGCCGAGCGAGCCGGTGGACATGTCGACGCCCGGGGTGTCGTTCATGTTGGGATGGCCCTGCAGGTGGCTGCCGATGTGGCGCAGCGTCTCGAGATCCTCCTTGGGGAAGAATCCGCGCTCGGCGAGCACGGCGTACAGACCAGGCGCGCAGTGACCCTTGGAAAGCACGAAGCGGTCGCGGTCGGCCTTGCGGGGGTCGGCAGGGTCGACGTTCATTTCCTCAAAGTACAGATAGGTCATGATGTCGGCAGCGCCGAGCGAACCGCCCGGATGGCCGGACTTGGCAGCGTGCACGCCGGTGACGATGCCCTTCCTTACCTCGTTGGCAACCTTTTTGAGCTCTTCGTCGCTCATTGTGCCTTCCTTTCATCCTCATTAGACAAAATGCGCACGGCACCGAAGGTAATCCCAACACAGCCGCAATGCACGTACGTCATTCATTATGCTGGAAACTGATGGCTTTACCAGAGTTTTTATCATTATTTGAACAATTTAGCAGGCAGAACCGCTGATGAAACGGTTTATCAATGTGAACGTCTTTTGGATGGAACGCGATCGACCTACGCGCTAATGTCCTTGAATCCCTCGCCGAAGGCTTCCGTAACGTCAGCGACCGTCACAATGGCGTGAGGATCGCGCTCGCGCACGATCGTCTTGAGGGTATTGAGCTCTCGACGGCTCACGATGACCATAATCACCGGCTTCTCGGCACCCGAATACATGCCAGTCGCCTTAAACTTGGTACAACCACGACCCAGACCATACATGATATCGGCAGCGATATCAGGGAACTTGTCCGAGATGATGAGTACCATACGGCGCTTGTTGCCACCATCGACCACGGCATCGATCACGTAGCCGCTAATGACCATCGAAAGGCCTGCATACAGTGCGTTTTCGATTGAAAAGACCGGAGCCGACAGCGCACACACGGCAACATCGATCGCCATGACGGTCGAGCCCACCGGCAGCGAGGTGTTACGCGAGATGATTTGGCCAATCGTGTCCGAGCCGCCGGTGTTGGCGCCGGCGCGCAACACCATGCCGTAACCGATGCCCGTAATAATGCCGCCCCACATGGCAGGGAGCATCAGGTCTGCATGTGCCAGAGGCGCTACAAACGGGGCGAACAGATCGGTAAAGAAGCCCAGCAGCACAAAGCCCGTCGCGGTCTGCACCACGTAGAACATGCCGCCCTCGCGCATAACGACCAACAACAGCAAGGCGTTCATCACGATCGTCTGAATACCAACGGGAAGCGATAGGCCGCGCGATGCACCGACCGCTGGATAATGGTGGCAAGGCCCGTAACGCCACCGGCAGCAAGGCCGTTGGGAATCAAAAACAGGTCGGTCGCAATAGCGGCCAGAGCGCACCCCAACATAATCTGGGGCAGGTCGTGAAAGAAGTTCATCGAAAGAATGCGCTTGATGTCCAGACGGTATGCCATGCTGCCTCCCTCAAAAAAGCGCACCCCATCGGATGCGCTTTGAACTTCTTCTTGTATTCGATTCTACGATTCGCCGGACAAAAAACACCCCTGCGCAGGGTTTGCTCTGGATACAAAACCACCCTGCTGGGAGGGTTTTAATTCATCCTCGCCTAAACCGAGCGGTTTAGGCAGATGGAACCTCCGCATCGGCGTTGCCGGTAGCCCAACGGTGATAGCCAATCACAAACGGATCCAGATCGCCATCGTCAAGAACGGCCTCGACATTGCTGGTCTCCACGCCCGTGCGCAGGTCCTTAACCATCTGGTATGGGTAGAGCACGTAGCTGCGGATCTGGTTGCCAAAACCAATCGTGGTCTTGGGTCCGCGAATCTCATCCAGGGCCTCGGCACGCTTTTCGAGCTCAATCTCGTACAGGCGAGCCTTGAGGATCTGCATGCACGCGGCCTTGTTCTGGATCTGGCTGCGCTCGTTTTGGCAGGTGACCACAATGCCGCTGGGGAAATGCGTCACGCGCACGGCGGAGTCGGTGGTGTTAACGCCCTGGCCGCCCGGGCCGCTCGCGTGGTACACGTCCACGCGGATGTCATCGGGACTGATTTCGATGTCGATATCATCGGGTAGCACGGGGATGACCTCGACGCCGGCAAACGTGGTCTGGCGGCGCTTCTTGTCGTCGGTGGGGCTAATGCGAACCAAGCGGTGGACGCCGGCCTCGGCGCGCAGCATGCCAAATGCGTCCTTGCCCTCGACGGTAAAGGTCGCGCGGTCGATGCCGATGACCTCGGCTGCGGGACAGTCGTTGATGGTGACCTTCCAGCCGCGACGCTGGCAGTACTTCATGTACATCTTAAAGAGCATGAAGGTCCAGTCCTGGGCCTCCAGACCACCCTGTCCGGGCTTGATGGTCACAATGGCATCGCCGTGATCGAACTCACCGGTAAACCAGCTCGAAAGCTCAAGCTCATCGATGACACGTGCCAGGCGCTCAGCCGTGGCTGTAGCCTCCTCACGAAGGGCGGCGGCGTCGGGGTCATCCCCCATCTCCTCGGCAAGCTCCAGCGCCGCGCGGGCGTCAGATAGCTCGCCGCGCGCGGTGTCCACGGCAGCGATATCTTCCTTGGTACGCGCGATCTCCTCCATGGTGGCACGGGCGCGTCGGCGTCATCCCAAAAGCCAGGGGCAACACTTTTGGCCTCGAGCTCGGTCACGCGCGTGCGCTTTTCGTCCAAATGGAGATACGACTCGACCTCGCCGAGCCGATCCGCGAACGCGTCCAGCTCGGCGGGCGTTACCTCTAAAGCCTCAGCCATTAACGATTCCTGCCGTGGCAGTACTTAAACTTCTTGCCGCTACCGCAGGGGCACGGGTCGTTGCGGCCCACGTTGACGTACGGATCGTCGCTCTCGGACTTGCGATAGGTAGTCACCTTGCCACCGTTGTTGACGGCAGCCGGACCACCCTGGACAGCCGTGCGGGCCTGCACCTGCGCCTGCTTGCGCAGCACCGAGTCGCCGTTGTCACCATCGACCTCGGCAGGACCGGAGAAGTGCGCACCCTCGAGCGCGGGCTCCTCCTTGTGCTCCACGACACGCGGGGCAGCCTTGATCTCGATGCGCAGAACCGTGCGCAGGTAATCCTCGTACATGGTGTCGACGAGTATCTGGAACGCGCCGTAGGCTCGGTCTTGTACTCGACCAGCGGGTCGCGCTGGCCAAAGCCGCGCAGGCCGATGCCGGTCTTGAGGTAGTCCATCTCCTGCAGGTAGTTCATCCAGCGGGTATCGATGACGCGCAGCATGACCTGGGTGTTGAGCTCGCGCATCAGGTCCTCGCCCAAGCGCTCGGCTTTCATGTTGTAGCACTTCTCTACGTAAGCCAGGACATCGGCAGCTAGGGCCTCATAATCCTCGTCGGGGAACTTCGGCGTATCGATGTGGCCGGTGAGCTCCACAACCCACTTGCGCAGGCCCTCCAGGTCGCGCTCGCCATCGTGACTGTCCTTGGTGCAGAACTCCTGCACGCAGCGGTACACGGTATCGTGCATGACCTCGGTGATGTGGTCGGTCAGATCCTTGCCGTCCAGAATCTTATTGCGCTCGGCGTAGATGACCTGGCGTTGCTTGTTCATGACGTCGTCGTACTCAAGGACGCTCTTACGCATGGAGAAGTTGATGCTCTCGACCTTGTGCTGGGCGCTCTCGACAGCCTTGGAGATGATCTTGTGCTGGATGGGCATATCGTCGCCCATGTCAGCCGTGACCATCATCTTGGAGACGCGGTCCATCTTGTCGCCGCCAAACAGACGCATGAGATCGTCCTCGAGCGACAGGTAGAACTGGGTCTCGCCCGGATCGCCCTGACGGCCGGAACGGCCGCGCAGCTGGTTGTCGATACGGCGGGACTCGTGGCGCTCGGTGCCGATAACGGTCAGGCCGCCGGCGGCAAGAACGCGCTCGCGCTCGGCCTTGCAAGTCTCCTTGGCCTCGGCGTTAAACTGCTCAAGCTGCTCGGGCGTTACGTCTCCATGGTCAGGCCCTCGTACTCCAGGCGCTCGCGCACCAGCTCGTCGGGGTTACCGCCCAGCAAGATGTCGGTACCGCGGCCGGCCATGTTGGTAGCGATGGTCACGGCGCATAGCGACCAGCTGGGCAACGATATGGGCCTCGCGCTCGTGGTGCTTGGCGTTGAGGACCTCGTGCGCGATGCCGCGCTTGGTAAGGGCGGCCGACAGTTTCTCGGAGCTTTCGATGGAGACGGTGCCACCAGGACCGGCTGGCCCTTGGCGTGACGTCGCTCGACGTCGTCGGCAACGGCGTTGTATTTGGCCTGGATGGTGCGGTACACCAGGTCCTCGTGGTCAACACGCTGCACGGGCTTGTTGGAGGGGATGACCTCGACGGGCAGCTTGTAGATCTCGCGGAACTCGGCATCCTCGGTGAGTGCCGTACCGGTCATGCCGGAGAGCTTGTCATACAGACGGAAGTAGTTCTGCAAGGTGATGGTGGCCAGCGTCTGGTTCTCCTCGCGCACGAGCACGCCCTCTTTGGCCTCGATGGCCTGATGCAGGCCCTCGGAGTAGCGGCGGCCTTCCATAATGCGGCCGGTGAACTCGTCGACGATCTTGACCTCGCCGTTGGTGACCACGTACTGCTTGTCGCGGTGGAACATGTACTGGGCCTTCAGCGCCTGCTGCAGGTGGTTGACCAGCTGACCGGAGAGATCGGCATAGATGTCATCGATACCCAAGCGGCGCTCAATCTTCTTAAGGCCGCGCTCGGTGGCGGCGATAGTGTGCTTGGCCTCGTCCATGACGTAGTCGCCCGTGGGCTCAACGTCCTCGGTGGCGGTGAGCATGTCGTGCGACACGTCCTCGCCGCGCTCAAGGCCGCGCACGGCACGCGCGAAGTCCTTGTAGGTGCTGGCGGACTTGGTGCCGGCGCCGAGATGATGAGCGGGGTACGTGCCTCGTCGATCAGGATGGAGTCGACCTCGTCGACGATGGCGTAGCTGTGGCCGCGCTGTACGCGCTGCTCGGGGCGGGTGACCATGTTGTCGCGCAGGTAGTCGAAACCGAACTCGGAGTTGGTGCCGTAGGTGACGTCTGCCTGGTAGGCCGGACGCTTGAGCTCGAGCGGCATGTTGTTCTGGAGCAGACCGACGGTCATGCCCAGGTACTTGTAGATGCGGCCCATCCACTCGGAGTCGCGCTTGGCAAGGTAATCATTGACAGTAACGACGTGCACGCCCTTGCCGGCAATAGCGTTGAGGTAGCCGGCCAGCGTGGAGACGAGCGTCTTGCCTTCGCCGGTCTTCATCTCGGCGATATGCCCCTCGTGCAGCGCCATGGCGCCGATGAGCTGTACGTCAAAGTGACGCATGCCCGTGATGCGCTTGGAAGCCTCGCGCACGGTGGCAAAAGCCTCGGGGAGCATGTCGTCGAGCGACTCGCCGTTGGCGTAACGCTCGCGGAACTTATCGGTCTGGCCGCGGAGTTCCTCCTCGGTCATCTTCTCAAACTGGGGCTCAAGACCGTTGATCTGGTCGACGATCTTGTAGTAGCGCTTAAGGTCCTTATCGGATCCAAAGGACAGCAGCTTTGACATGAATCCCATGTGGTTTTCCTTTTTGGCCATCGCCCACGCCGTGCAGCTGCGGGCGAGTTAAACACAGATGATTGTACTTTAGCCAAACAAGGCGCGGCCTATACGTCGACCTCGACCGCCACGTAATAACTATGACCAACCTGCACAATGGGACAGGTTTATTTTGGCAAGTTTTATCTGAGCAAACGCCGTCTCTCTGCCATTTGGTGCCACGGGGACAGGTTAGCTTGCACCAATAAAAGAAAAGGGCCGCGCACCCAAATGGATGCACGGCCCTTATGCCATGAATGCGAGCGATTCCGCGGCGAGCTATTTACTCAGCAGCCTCGGTGGTCTCGGCCTCGGCAGCGGCCTCCTCGACGGGAGCCTCTGCGGGAGCTCGGCGGCCTGCTTGGCAGCCTCCTCGGCGAACTTAGCAGCACGCTTAGCCTTCTCGCAGCCTTAGCCTCAGCGGCGGCCTTGCGAGCGGCCTCGGCCTCAGCAGCCTTGGCGGCCTTGGCAGCTTGGCCTCCTCAGCCTTCTTGAGCTGGGCGGCAGCGGCGCCACCGAACTTGTCGGCGAAGCGCTGGACGCGTCCACCGGTGTCGACGAACTTCTGCTGGCCGGTGTAGAACGGGTGGCACTCGTTGCAAAGCTCGACCTTCATCTCGGACACGGTAGCGTGCGTCTTGAAGGTGTTGCCGCAGGAGCACGTCACCGTGCACTCGACATACTGGGGATGGATACCCTGCTTCATGGTAGGACTCCTTATTGGTCAGGCGCTGGTTACCGATCAGCGCATAAGGCGTCTTGGTTTCCGACCAAGACAACAAACTCGGCTATGGTACCACGGCGCCGCGCGTCCCACAAAAGGTTCACGGTCTTTTCGGAACGACACGAATCTGACCCATCGAAACACATCTCCACCGTTCCTTCAACTGGGAAAATGCCGTCCCCGGGGCCTGAGAAGGGCCCCGGGGACGTTCGACTGACTGCGGGAACGGCCTTTCCGCTCAATGTGTTCGGCTGAGATCGGAAATCAGCCAAACTGAACTAGGTTCAGCTGGCATGGTTAAAAACGGGGGCGACGCTTTTGCGTCACCCCTCGTCCCGGCCGGTTGCTTTAGTTGTACACACGGTAGTTACACTTGAACTGGGTTATGTGTCCATAGTTGGAGCGGTACCAACCCGACGTATAGCTGATTGCCTCTGCGCCTAGATAGTCGTAGCCCTTGTTGTAGCGAAGCTGACGGTAGGTCGTGTCGTACTCTGCTACGTAAAACGTGTCTCCAGAGAAGGCTTTGTACCGGTCTTTAACCGTCGAAGCCATGTACGCGGGTTCGACATCGCCTTTCTCTCCGTTGAGCGCATAGACGGGTGCCGCGATTCCGCATAAAGCCGTTGCCACGAGGATGGCGTAGACAGCCATGCGCGACGCGTTGGACTTCAGCTGTTCAAATAGTTTCATGTCATTCACCTTCCTCGTATGTATCGAGGTATTCCTGCTTGAGCGTCTGCGAGGACGACTTGATCTTTTCCACGAGCGTGCCGGCCTCGATGAAGTAGAACGAGTTGGTGAGGTCTGCCAGGTCGTCGAGCAGATGGCTTGAAATGAGCACGCTGCGTCCCCGCGCCACTTCGCTGCGCATCGCGTCGCAGGAGGTTTTCCGTTTTCCCGGATCGAGACCGTTCAGCGGTTCATCGAGGATGAGGTACGGGCAATCGGTCGCTATCGCCATGGCAAGCTTTACCTGCTGCTTCATTCCTGTCGAGAGTTTACGGGTCGGCTTGTCGAGATATGGGGAGATTCCGAGGGAGCTGCAGAGCGAGTCGATGTCGGCGGCCGATTTCCACGCCTCCCTAACGAAAGCAAGGTGCTCGAGGGCTGATAGCGTGGGATAGAGATCCGCGCCGCCTGAAGAGCTCAGGTAGACGAGTTCTGCAAATTCGGCTGATCGACGTTGGCTGATTCCGTCTGCCGCCAGGCTTCCCGAGTGGATACGGGTGGGAAATTGGCCCGACAGCGCTTCAAGAAGGGTGGTTTTCCCCGAGCCGTTGGGAGCAACGAGGCCCGCCGCCGTTCCCGGGCTCAGGAAAAGCGACCCGATTGAAAGTATCGTCGTGCTTCCGTATCCCACGCTCGCGTCCAGAAGTTCGAGCCCATGGTGCTTTTTCGCGGGTCCAGGCTGTCTGGGCGAACGTGTCGCAACGGCGCCGACCGCAAAAAAGACCGCGACGTATGCCAGGGCCACGGCAAGCATCGATGCGCTGCCTGAACCGGAGCCAATGAATTCTGTCGGGAAGCATCCTACGTAACCCGTTGCCTCTATAGGCGAGAATACGGCCAGCGGCAGGAGATTGAGCGCGGCGTTATGCTCCAGTGCCGAATCGGACAGTAACGGGAATACCGGGGCCGCGACAAGCAGCGCGGAGGTGAGGGGGCCCGCGAGGACGCGCCTCGTTGCGGTCGATAGGACGACGGAGCAAACGGATATCAAGGTTCCGCCCGCAAGAAGCGCGATAAGCAGGGCTGTGAAGACGTTTCCCGCAGTCGTGGTGGTAAGCGCGCCGTCATGGAAGAAGGCGATCGGTACCCAATTTGCCCGAAGCCGTTTAGGGCCAAGCGTAAATGCCCCCGGGTGCGAGGCCGGCGAGGAGCATCGCGGTCCCCGCGGCGATTATCGAAAACACGATCTGGATAAGGCGCCGGAATTTGGGCACGGGCGCTTCGCCGCCAGGGTCCCGGGCCTTGTGGCGCCGAGCACGAGTATCGACGAGAGAAGGAAGGGAATGAAGGGAAGGAAAGACGGCACCATGGCAACGGCGTAAGGCAGGAAGGAAAGGAATGGCAGGTCGTTTGCGGAGGCCGGGATATCCGTGATGCCGGAACTGCTCAGAGCACGGCAATATGCGAGCTCCGCGTCATTGGTCTCTCGGTCTCCCACGATGGACCCGGATTGGAAGCCTTCGCCCATGAGCGCGTAGTAGCTCTCGGCAGAATCGAGAAAGGCGGCGTCGGTTTGAGCGGCAAGGGCGGCGTTCGCGTATCTTGCAAGCTCCGCGTCATTTTGCTGCTCTGGAGATAGGTCTGTGCCGCTGGCCTGGGGCGCGCGCGTATTGAATGCGTCGACAAAGCTCTGCATGCCCTGCTTCATAAAGAAGGGCCCGTAGATGGGTGAATTGAACGCAATGGGGACGGAGAAGGCTGCAGCGAGAACGAGCGTACAAATCCATACGGCCTTGTCTCTTAGGATTAGTTTGAGAAGAAGTCGACAGTACATTTAGAAGCACCTACATTCCTCAAAGCATCGTTAGATTAATGATGACAGACCGAATGAAGATACGTGCGACGGGGGCGAGGCGAATGGCTGAGCGGTATCGATACGCGGGTTCAACGGTATCACATTGGCCACATAGATTTTTAACTTACATTTCTACCCGCCTTTTCGTAGAGTCTCCGATACGTGCTTAGCGCACCCTCGGCGCGTCCGGCAGGCTTTGCGAAATGGGATCCAGGAGACTTCGGCGCAGCATCATCTTGCGGAATGCTTCTAATGAGCCTCCCATCCTTCAAAAACAGAATCTCATCGCACAGCCTATCGACCGAATCCAAGATGTGGGATGACATGATGATGCACGTACCAGAATCGGCCAGCTTCCTGAGAATCTCGGAATGCAAGTCCACCCTGCTGGGGTCGAGCGCGTTCATGGGCTCATCTAATAGAAGGTACCGCGCGCCCGTCGCATACGCAATCGCCAGGGTAAGCTGCTGCTTCATGCCCTGGCTCAGAGTGCGGATCCTCATCTTCGCGAACTCGCCTATCTGCGTTTGTTCCACTATCTCTTCGATATCGCGAGCATGCGGCCACATATCGCAAACCATCTTGAGGTGATCTTCCGCACGCAATCCGGGATACAGCAGCGTCCCCTCACCAGGTGCATAGAAGATCATAGAACGGACCTCTCTCGCACCCGTACCCTGCACCTCATCCAGAACGATGCTCCCGTCCACGCGAGGACCCGGCAAACCTGCCATCGCACGCAGCAACGTCGTCTTTCCATGCCCGTTCGGAGCGACGAGACCGTAGACCGTACCCGGGGCAAACTCAGCGTTCACCGAATCTACGAGCACCTTCTTTCCATAAGAGATCGTCAGCGTTTGAAGGTCAATCATCGAGATCATCCCCTTTCGATCTTTGGAACACTCAGGCGCACCATCAACGGAGATACGCGCCCAAGACCACCAGCAGAGCGCCCGATGCGCCGACGACCTCTCCAAAAGGCATCGCGTTCGTCCCTCGCCCAAGGAACCCAATCGTCCCCACCTGGGAAGCGGGATCAAACGAGGCGAATGGAGCCAGCAGCGCGACGCCCATGCCCACGCTTTCAACATGAGCGCTCAACGAACCCAACACCAAGAGAACCGCGCAAACCATTCCGGTGACAACGGGGTTGCGGCTAATCGCTGCTGTCAACGCAGCGACGACGGAAATCACGCCGTATGCCATGACCAGCAACGGAATACTGCACAACACCGCCTCCCCCACCATGGACGTTGTCGAAGCTCCCGCCCGAATGAGAGCGACGGGATACTCCGATCCACCCGCACCGTTCTTAATCACGGACACAACGACAGCGGGAACCATCGACACCAAAAGCAGCACCAAGCCAAGCAGGAGAGCCAGCGCAACAGCCGTCAGAAAACGCACATGCGCTGTTGCGGGGATCTGGAGAACCAGAAGGGAACGACACTGCAGGTGGGTGCACGCGAGCGATGTGACAACCACGGGCAACAGCAAAAATAAGGAGGGAAGCGCTGCCTGGAGATACGAAAGGAGGATTAATGGGGGCATCTTCGTACTTAACTCGTAAACCTTGGGGTCCGGCAAGCTCGCGATCGACTCAAGCAGAAGGGCGCGCGCCTCCGCACGAGAAGGAGTCTCCGGCTCGATTCCGATCGATTGCAGGAGAGTCGCATCTGCCGCGCCCAGCTCACCTCGAGCGCGCTCGTACGTCGCAAGGCTTCGAAACCCCTCCGCAGGCATAGGCGCGTACACGAAACCCGAAAGAGCATCCCGCATGTCTTCCAGGGCCGCTTTGCCCTCGACGTCCATATTCGCAGCGTTCTGCTCTAGATACCGATCTATTGAACGGAGCTCCCCATCCCTATACCGAACAGCGGAAACGTTATCAGCGTCAGGAAACATCTCGACCAGAGCCGGGGCCAGCATCGTCGTCGACATTGCAATCGCGCATACGGCGAGGGTAGGAGAACGCAGGAGCAGTTTCCCCATCGTTCTTACGTATGCAACGGCGGAGGCACAAGCGCTCGAACGAGTTGCCGTTCTCGATGCAGTGAAGGAACCTCTCTCAAGACAAATCGGGGATATCGGGCACGCGCAGCCGCTCTTTCCAGCAACGCAAAGCAGGCTAATTGCCAGCACCTCGATCCCGATTGCGCATACGAGGGCAATCGCGCCACGCTCGAAGCAAAGTCCAGGCAGATTCACTATCTGCGTTGTCGGGTACGGGCTATAGGCGCCGACGGTCAACTCAGTGTTCGCATACGTAAGGGGATTCAACAGGGCGAACTCACGTAAAGCGATGGATCTTCCGTAATACCCGGGAACCATCGTCACCCCCATCAGGGCACATACGAACACGATTCCAAGCGTAGGGTTATTGGCAATCTTCACGGCAAGGTGAACGACAAGCGAGATGAACGCTGCCACCAAGAATTGCAAGATGGCCGTCTGCGCGAACACCAGCCAAGCCGGTTGATAACCGGAGTCGCATATTGAATGTAGCCTATCGGATAGAACGGCGAGCCCGGGCCATTCTTCACAAGCGCGGCGATTATCCCTGGAAGATTGATGGCGAGGACGGCAAGCATTGCAAAAACACTCGCCCATACGCTCGATGCAACAAGTCTACCCAGCTCGCCCATCGGTGCCTGGATGATGAGCTTTTCACGTTTGTTAAGACGCGCGGCAAGGAACGAGACGGCAACGGCCGTTGCGACCCATAGCAAGTACTCCTTCGATCCGTCATAATAGGTGTACTCTCCATCCGATATCTGCAGAAACGGAAGTAGGGGAGAGAGCGGTGCCAAGATAAGACGTCCCGCGGCAAGAGGGTACAGAAGCGCGGGCATGCTTGATGAAGAGGTATAGACACCGTCCTCCCCCGCATTCACAAGCGCATCCGCATAGGATGCTGACAATTCCTGCTCAACACGGGTTATTCCCGACTCGAGGTATTCGACCCGTCCGTCGATGCCAGCCGCGCTCCTGAAGACGGGCAGAGCACAAAGAACCATCAACGCAACAACGACAACACAGAGCGACCTGGAGGAGAGAAGCGACCTAAAGATCGCCTTCGAGATTTTGAGCATATTCATCGCCAACCTTAACCTCATCCAGTCGGAACAGAGGGGCCGAACAAAATGCTCGGCCCTTATTACTTGCCGGCAAAGTCAATTTAACATAAACTGTTAAAAAGTAACCTGAGTTTTTTAAATTCTTCGGAGGTTATTATGAGTTCCGACAATCGCACTCCCCGGCTTCATTCCTTCCGCATCGCATGTGCGATAGCCTCTGCGACCCTTTGCGCCACCGCCATCGCACAAGTGGCGTTCTCCTTAAAGCCAGCAATCGAAGTGCTCGACAACCCTGTAATTGCAGACTCCCCCGCGTATCCAGCCCTTGCGATCTCGACATTGGTCCCTGCCGTCATCGGTATCGCTACGACCATCCTCAGCGCCGTTCTCGTGTGGACGATCAAGAGCGGAGACCCCTTCAAGAAAGGGTCTGCGACATGCTTGAAGGTGCTCGGCATTCTCTTCGTTGTTCAAGCTGCCACCAGCCTCTACGCCGGCTCACTCAAAACCTCCGTTTCGATGTTTGGCGGCGAGGGGGCCGTCGGCGCCCAAGAGATCGCTTCATCATTCGATTGGACCTCTCTGGTTCTCGGCATCGTCCTGTTCATGCTTTCCCGGCTCTTCTTGTACGCCCGAGAGCTGTACCTCGACTCCGACGAGATTGCGTAAGGAAACGCCATGCCCGTAATTGTTCGCCTCGACAAGATCATGGCCGAGCGAAAGATTTCCTCGAACGAACTTGCCGAAAGGATTGGAACCACGCCCGTGAACCTGTCCCGTATTAAAAAAGGCCATATTCGCGGCATTCGCTTCAACACACTCGAGCAGCTATGCCTCGCCCTTCGTTGCCAACCCGGAGACCTTCTCGAAGTCATGAGCGAAGAGGATGCCCGAAAGGAGTTCGGACTCGATTGGTCCGCCGAGGATTAGAGGGCGGTCGTACTCGCCCTGCACACGGGGATGCGAATCGGCGAGGTCTGCGGCCTTCGGTGGTGCGATGTGGATTTCGAGACGGGCCTGATCTCGATCAGACACTCGGTGGCGTACGCGAAGGGAATGGGTTCGTTCATCAAGGACACCAAGACCCATGACGCCAGGGGTATCCCCATCGACCCGGTCGGCCTACTCCCCTTCCTGAAGGAGACCCACGAGATCGACTGCGGAAAGCTGCGCTTGCGCGGCCTTACCGGGGCGGTCGAGATCGGGGACTGCTACATCCTGTCGGAGCCGGGCGCGACCTTCGCGACGACAAGCTATATCCGCAGGGCGTTCAAGACGTTCTCGGAGACCAACGGCCTCATGGGCACCAACGACGAGCTGATCACGTTCCACGGCCTTCGCCACACGTTCGCAACGCAGTGGATCCGCCAAGGCGGCGATATCAAGGCGCTCCAATCGATCCTCGGCCACAAGGACGCCATGGCGACGCTCAACGTCTACGCCGACATCGAGCCCATCTCCAAAATCCATAACATGCTGCACGCCACGCCGTGCCTTTGGCGCGGGCACCTCGGCCGAGGGTCGATCCGGGTCCCATGTTCCAACAGAGGATCCAGGAGTCCATCGAGACGCTCCAGGCGTTCGGCTACGGCATCACCGAGCCGGACGACCGAAATATCGCCATACGCGCCGTGAAGACGAACAGTTGGCTCTAGCTCACCGAGTACGCGGCAGTGCTGGGCCCATCCCAACTGAGGTCACGGTGGTCCGATAGGGGCGCCGCCCGCGGCATGCGCCGCGGAGCGGTATCCCCTACCGAAGGGCGGGGATGCCCTCCGCTTCCAGTTCGGAATCAGCCGTCGGAGGCGTTCGGCTGACTGCGGGAACGGCCTGTCCGCTCAATGTGTTCGGCTGAGATCGGAAATCAACCCAACACGAGCCGGACACGCGCCAGACGGCTCTTCCCCGTACGGCCTTCCCCCTTACGCTCATGTTGCAGGCATGTAACGCCGCAGCGAGCGCGCCTTTTTTGCGCCAGACAGGTACAATGATGAACACTGTACCGTAGCGGAGCGCCCCGCGCGCGCCGCAACCACGCGAAAGGGTTTCCCATGGCCGAGATCTCGTCCTCCCGCATCGTCATCACCGTCCTTGGCAAGAACCGCCCCGGCATCGTCGCCGGCGTCACCCGCGTTTTGGGCGAGGCCAATGTCGACATCCGCGACATCACGCAGTCCATTATCGAGGACATCTTCACCATGACCATGCTGGCCGACACCGCCGAGTCCAAGCTCGACTTCGCCGAGCTGCAGAAGGCGCTGGCCGAGGCCGGCGAGCTTTCGGGCGTCAACGTGTCCATCCAGCGCGAGGACGTCTTTAACTTTATGTACCGCCTGTAGCGAACAGGCCGTACGGGAACAGGCCGGCGCATCTGCACCCAAGCACGCCGCCCCCCATACGGCCCCGAGAGGAGCGCGCATGGCTTACGACGCCAAGAAAATCTACTACCGCTTCGATGACCATCTGAGCCGCCTGGTCTTGGATTATGAGGCGAGCCGCCAGATTTCGCCCGAAAGCGAAAACCTCTACCACGGCCTGCCGACTGATCCGTACGACGAGGGTCTGTTCGTCGAGCATAACGTCAAGCGCGGCCTGCGCAATGCCGACGGCTCGGGCGTGGTCGCGGGCCTTACCCGTATCTCGGACGTGCACGGCTACAACAAGGTCGACGGCAAAGTCGTGCCCGACCAGGGCAAGCTCACGCTGCGCGGCTATAGCATCGAGGATCTGGTCAACAATGCCCAGTCCGAGAATCGCTATGGCTACGAAGAAGTCGCCTATCTGCTTATCACGGGCTCGCTGCCCAACAAAGAGGAGCTCGACGGTTTTTGCGAGCGCTTGGGCGCCTTTAGGCATCTGAGCGACGAATACGTCAAAGAGTTCCCCATGACCACGGTGTCGTCGAGCATCATGAATGTGCTCCAGCGCGCCGTGTTGCTGCTTTACGCCTTCGACGCCGAGCCCGACGCGATTACGCCCGAGCATGAGATCGACGTCGCCATTTCCATGCTCGCACGTCTCCCGCGCATCGCCGCCTTCGCACACATGGCCTCGGTCGCCAAGCTTCGCGGCTCCGAGGTTCACGTGCCGCACCCCACGCCCGGTCTCTCCACCGCCGAGACCATCCTACAGGTCCTGCGCGGCGGCATGGCGTTCACCCGCGATGAGGCGATGCTGCTCGACGTGATGCTCATGCTGCATGCCGAGCACGGCGGCGGCAACAACTCCACCTTCGCTTGCCGCGTGCTGTCGTCTTCGGCCACCGACCCGTATTCCGCCTACGCCGCGGCTATCGGCTCGCTCAAGGGCCCGCGCCACGGCGGTGCCAATGCCAAGGTCGTGTCCATGCACGAGGACATCCGTGCGCATGTCTCCAATTGGGAGGACGAGGACGAGGTCGCGGCCTACCTGGGCAAGATCCTCGACAAGCAGGCCTTCGACGGCACGGGCCTCATCTACGGCATGGGCCACGCCGTCTATACGCTCAGCGACCCGCGCGCCGAGGTATGCCGCCGTTACGCGCGCACACTTGCCGCCAAGAAGGACCTGGGCGAGGAATTCGCACTCATCGAGCGTATCGAGCGCCTGGCACCCCAGGTCATGCGCGACCACGGCATGACCAAGCCCATCTGCGCCAACATCGACCTGTACACAGGCTTTATCTACAAGATGCTCGGCGTGCCCGAGACGCTCTTTACGCCGCTATTCGCCGTCGCCCGCATGGCCGGCTGGTCGGCGCACCGCATGGAAGAGCTCTTCTGCGCGCACCGTATTATTCGCCCGGCCTATCGTCCGGTGATCGAGCCGCTGGAGTACAAGCCACTCGCCGACCGATAGGACGCGGACCGTTATAGATCTTGAGCGTGGCCAGGGACCCAAGCCCTTGGCCACGCTTTTTTGCCAATAGAAAGGGCTGCATCAAATGATTGTGTTTTCCGATATGGACGGAACACTGCTGACGAGCGATAAGCAGATGAGCGACGCCACTTGGGCAATGCTCGACGAGCTCGCACGTCGTGGCATCGAGTTTGTTCCCTGCACGGGGCGTCCGCTGTCGGGCATCTTTGAGCCCATTCTCGCCCATTCCGCCGTACACTACGCGGTCTGTGCCAACGGCGCCAGCGTCTGGCAACTCGACGACGATGTGCCCACCGACGCCTCGTGCGCCACGCGCATCTTGAGCCGTCCGCTCGATTGCGGCATTGCCCACCGCATCCATCGCATTGCCGCCGGCCACGATGTGACCTTCGATATCTTCGCGGATGGACAGTGCTTCCTCCCCCGCTCGCTTTACGGGCGCCTGGATGAGTTCTGCGGCGGCGACCCCCACATCGCGGCTTCGCTCAAGCGCACACGAACACCGATCGACATGGATATCGACAGCAAGATCGACGAGGTCGAGACGCTCGAACGCATCGCCATGTACTGGCACGACCCGGCCGATCGCGACGCCATCGCGGCGGCGCTCGACACGCTCGGAGGCATTGAGATCACGCGTTCTTACGCCATGAATATCGAGGTCATGGGTGAGGGCGCCACCAAGGGGACAGCCCTCACGTGGCTATGTGAGCATCTGGGCGAGCGTCTCGCCGACGCCTGGGCGTTCGGCGACAACATCAACGACATCCCCATGCTGCAGGCAGCGGGCCACGGCATGGCCATGATCAACGCCGAGTCCGAAGACCGCGAGGCCGCGACGCCATCACCGAATACGACAACGACCACGACGGCGTCGCCCGCACCATCATGGCCGCCCTCGCCTAGTCATTGGCCAGTCACTGGGGATGTTCTTAAGACTAGTCACTGGGGACACTCTTCGCAAAAAGCTGCAAGGACTGTCCCCCACTGTCGGCAGAAAAGGAACGTCGCCAGCTGCCGGATTAGGAGAGACTCTCCAGCACGCGACGGAGCTCATGCTGAACGGCGTGGTCGCGGTTGCAGCCTACGACACGATCGGCCACCGCCTTGAGCGCGGGACGCGCGTTTTCCATCGCGCAGCCCGTGCCGACAAAGCGAATGATCTCGTAGTCGTTCATCGAGTCGCCAAACGCCATGACCTCGTCGCGTCCAATCTCGTAATGCTCCGCGAGCTGCGCGATGCCCGAGGCCTTCGACACGCCGGGCTGCATGGCATCGATCCACGCGTTGCCCGAAGGCGCAAAAGTAAAGAGCTGACCGAGTTCGCGCTGTAGTACGTAAGCGCTGTCCATAACGGCACCGTCATCGCAAAAGATACTCGCCTTGATGATATTTACGCTGGGATCGGGCAGCTCCCAAATGCGCTCGGCATTGGGAAGGTCCTTATCGACCTCACGCACGAACTTGCACTCGTCATCGAGCAAGAAGGACTTGGTTCGGTCAAAAAGTGCAAGATGCAGATTGGGAAACGTCGCGACGGCCTGGGCGAGCCTTCGAATCGCCAGGTGCGAATACACCTCGCGGTCTACCATCTTACCGTCGGCGTAGACCTGGGCGCCGTTAGCGGCGACAAAGTCCATCTTGTCGCGAACAGGTGCAAAGAACTCGCACAGGCGTCGTAACGACGGCCTGACGATGCGGCGAAATGCACGCCATGCTCGTGTAGCGCCAGAATCAGTTCGTAGGTCTCGGGAGGCACCTGGCTGTTTTCGTCAAGCAACGTGCCGTCCATATCGGATGCAATCAGTTTAAACATAGAAAAGCTCCCTTCGGGCTTGATGGAATCGGACGTATATCCAATTCCAACGTACCCAAAGGGAGCTCAAATAAGACTCCGCGGGCGTAAACGTTACAAGGACCTGGCAAATAGCTCACACATGCTAGAGGTCCTACGGTCGCGACGCCAGGCGACACGCCACCCCGACGACTAGTCGTTTAAGAACGTCCCCGATGACTAGTCGGCGTAGGTGAAGGTCGTGACGTCGAACATGCCCTCGGGGCGGATGCGGAGCGTCGGGATCACCGGCAGGGGCAGGAAAATGATGCCCATGATGGGGTCGAGCGGCGGCTCGATGCCCATGGCACGCGCCTTGATCATAAAGTCGTCGTGCTGCGCGGCAACGTCCTCGGCCGTGCCCTCGCTCATAAGGCCACCGAGCGCCAGCGGAATGCGCGCCACGACCTCGCCGTTGCGCACCAGCACGTGACCGCCCTGGCCCACGGCCTCAACGGCAGTCATCATATCCGCCGCATTGTCGCCCACGACGCACACGTTGTGCGAGTCGTGTCCGATCGTCGAGGCGATGGCACCACCCGTGATGGTAAAGCCGCGCACCCAGCCGCGGCCGATATGCTTGCCAACGAGTCCCAGGCCCGCAGGACCATCACCGTCGGCGCCCCCGGCCTGCAGTGACACACCGCGGCCGTGGCGCTCGATCAGCATAATACGGCGCAGGCCCTCGGCGCTCTCGGGACGAACCATGCCCGTGATGGCCTTGCCCGGCACCACGTCAATCACGGCCTCGCCCGGCTTAAAGGCATAGTCGAATACGTCGAGCGAAAGATTCGGCAGCTTAACGGAGGCGCGCAGCTCATCGGCAAGGGCCGCAACCTCGGCCATCTCGGGTGCGATCTCGCCCACAAAGGTGCCGTCCTGCGCCACCAGGCACCGGCGCATATACACGATGCGGAGCCGTGGCAAACGTCAGGTCATTGAGCACCAGCAGGTCGGCACGCTTGCCCGGGGCAATCGCACCGCGGAGCTCGTGCGGGTCGCGGCAGCCGTGATCCAGGCCAAACGCCTCGGCCGTGGAGAGGGACGCCATAGAGATAGCGACCACGGGGTCGATACCGGCCTCAATCGCCACGCGGCAGGCATTGTCGATCATGCCGGTTGCAAGCGCATCGGAAGGAGCGCGGTCGTCAGTCGCAAAGCAGCAGCGGCGGGCGCGCGCGGGATTCTCCAGCAGCATCGGCGACAGGTTGGCCAGATCATGGCTGCACGTACCCTCGCGCAGCATCACGTACATGCCGCGAGACAGCTTGTCGAGCGCCTCCTCGGGAATCGTCGACTCGTGGTCGGCGATAATGCCTGCTGCAGCATAGGCGTTGAGGTCCTTGCCGGCAACGAGCGGGGCATGACCGTCGACTTGCTTGGACGGCGTCTGGTTAGCAGCATCGATGCGAGCGCAGGTCTCGGGATCGGCCATAAAGACGCCCGGCAAGTTCATCATTTCGCCCAGGCCAAAGACATCGCCGGATGCTCGGCAAAAAACGCCTGCATGTCAGCGGCGGTAATCACAGCGCCTGCTTGCTCATCGGGCAGCGCGGGCACGCACGAGGGCATCATGTACTTGATGGAGATGGGTGCGCGACGGCCGTCCTCGATCATAAAGCGCAGGCCGTCCAGGCCGGAAACGTTGGCGATCTCGTGGCTGTCGGCAATAGCGGTGGTGGTACCGCGCGTCGCCGCCATGCGCGCATACTCGGCGGGACGGATGTTCGAGGACTCAATGTGCAGATGTCCGTCGATAAAGCCGGGGGCGAGATAGCGGCCCTGGCAGTCAATGACCTCGGTCGCCTCGTAGGTGCCGGCGGCATCGTCGCGACCGTCGTAGAGCACGCCGACGATCACACCGTCCTTGACGGCAACGCTGCCGGGCGCCACACGCTGGCCATACACGTCGACAATCTGCGCATTGGTAAACAGCGTGTCGACGGGCACGCGCCCCTCGGCAGCATCGATCACAGACCTCATGACCTCAACGGACATACATACTCCTTTAACCGTAGAAAAAAGCTGCGGAGCGGACAGGCCTTCACCGCAGCAAACCAATAGCCATTGTATGCCCAAAAGAAGGCCACCGATAACACCCCTTCCGCTTAACGGCACCGCCAAATGATCCCTCCGTCCCCAAGGGATCGTCGTAACCAAAAAAGGCCGCAGTCGGGATTCCCGGCTGCGGCCTTATTGCACTTGTGAGGTCAACTCGCTCGTTAGACCAACTTAAAACCCTTGCGCTTGCCTACGGAGAGGATGTCGCCCAGCTTGAGGGCGCTTGGGTCGATGTTGTAGCTCTTGGGAGCCACGGCCTTGCCGTTGATCTTGACGCCGCCGCCGTCGATATCGCGACGAGCCTGGCCGGCGCTCGCCGAAAGACCCAGGTCCTTGAGCAGACCGGCGAGGTAGATCTGGCCCTCGTCGTTGACGGTCAGCTCAACGTGCTTCTCGGGGAAGTCGGCGAGCTGGCCCTCCTTGAATACGCGGTCGAACTCGGCCTGAGCCTCGTCGCCGCACCGGCGCCGTGGTAGGTGTCGCACAGGTCGCGACCCAGAGCGCGCTTGAGCTCGTAGGGGTCGGCAGAACCATCGGCCAGGGCAGCGTCGATCTTGTCGACCTCGGCCGGGGTGAGCGAGCTCGCCAGGCGGTAGTACTTGCCGATCATCTCGTCGGGGATGGACATGGTCTTGCCGAACATATCCTTGGGAGCGTCGGTCAGGCCGATGTAGTTGCCATAGGACTTGGACATCTTGCGCACGCCGTCGGTGCCCTCGAGCAGCGGCATGGTGAGCGCGATCTGCGGCTCCATGCCCATCTTCTCCATGAGCTCGCGGCCGGCGAGCAGGTTGAAGAGCTGGTCGGTGCCGCCCATCTCCACGTCGGCCTTGATCTGAACGGAGTCGAAGGCCTGCATCACGGGGTACAGGAACTCGTGCAGGGCGATCGGCGTCTGAGACTGGTAGCGCTTAGTAAAGTCGTCGCGCTCAAGGATGCGGGCGACGGTGAACTTGGAGCATACCTGCAGCAGACCGGCCAGGTCCATCGAAAGGATCCAGTCACCGTTGTGCACGATGGTGGTCTTCTCGGGATCCAGGATCTTCATAGCCTGGCTCACGTAGGTCTCGGCATTGGCCTCGATCTGCTCCTGCGAAAGCTGCGGACGCGTGGAGTTCTTGCCCGAGGGGTCGCCGATCAGCGCGGTGCCGTTGCCGATGATGAGGGTAACGTTGTGGCCCAGGTCCTGGAACTGACGCATCTTGCGCAGCGGCACGGCGTGGCCCAGGTGCAGGTCGGGGCTGGTGGGATCGACGCCGAGCTTGATGTTGAGGGGCTCGCCCTTCTCAAGCTTCTTGCGAAGGTCGGCCTCGGGGACGATCTGCGCGGCGCCCGAGGTGATGATACGCATTTGCTCGTCAACAGACAGCATTGGGTATCCTCCTTTTGCTATAGCACCTCGCCGAAAACGGCGGTGCTGGAAGTCCATAAACTCTCTTATGATAACAAACTGACGCGACGCGGCACCTACGACAGGAAAATCCTCGTCCTGCCGCATGCGTCAATGGCAACTGGCAGACGTGTACCGTCACGCTCGACAGATAGCGTGCCTGCCGACGACGCAAGCAGTCGCGGCAACGGACCTGTCCCGTCGCATCGGTGGCGCAGACGCCTCGGCGGTCAGCAGGCAGTGCTCGCACACCATAAGCTCGGGACGGTCGGCGTCGACCGGACCCAAGACGCCGGGTTCAGCGGCCAGTTCGGCAATACGCCCCTATCATTGCCGAGCAACTCGGCCGGCAAGTACACCCGCCCCGCACCGAGTCCGCGCAGCCAGGTAAGCGTGGCCCGATTCGCGCAGAACACCGGCGCCGCCACGTCAAACGTCACGCCCAGCTCGCGAGCGATCACCACCTGTCCCAGGTTGCGGCAGACGACGCGCCCGGCACGCTGCATCAGTGAGCGGGTCCAGTCAGCGTCACTCGCGCGGCACACCTCGTCAAGCACCACAACGGCGTCGGACAAATCGAGTTCCCCGCGCGGGTCGCATCCATCAGCTGCCAAGCAAAAACCATGCGAGTGGGAACCGCGCACTCCACCAACTCCGTCGACGCACCGCCATCCACCGCAACGTCCTCAAAGGGCAGCACCTCAACGGCACGAGCAACGGGCGCAATCGCATCCGCCTCGGCCGCATGCACTCCAACACCGCCGCCGTCTGATCCAACACGCCGGCGCTGCGAATCAGGTATACCTCGCAGCCCGTGCCCACCTTACGCTTGCAATGCACGACGACGCGCTCCCCCGCTGCGGCATCCACCGGGCAGGGCACCTGCGGCCAGCGCTTGGGCACATCGGGACGCGCGTCGACACCCGGATAGAACCGAATCTCGAGCGTGTCACCCGCCGCCACGGCGGCGTCGAGCTCAACGGTCACCTCTTCGTGGCCCACAGCGACCAAGCGCCCCACGCGCACGCCCTGGTTAATTGCGCGCTCAAAGCTCATCAGCTCGGCACCCGAACGCCTCGCAGGTACGCATCGGTAAACCCACGGTTAAACGACCTCCCCAGCTCGCGCTCAAGCTCTTCCACGGCATCGGGTCCCACGCGCCGTCGCACAGCATATCGAGTGCCCGGCGCCACACCCGCACCACGTTGATACGTAATCGGGGTTCTTCATGCGCCCCTCGATCTTGAGCGACGCCACGCCGGCATCTACAAGCTCGGCAGATGCGCAATACCCAGATAGTCACGCGGACACAGCAGGCGATCTCCCTCGACGGCGACAACGCTCTGCCCCGCCTCGTCCACCAGGTCGTACGCCAGACGGCACGGCTGCGTGCAGTCGCCGCGCATCGCCGAGCGCCCACGCCGCAGGGCCGAGAACTCGCACGCCCCCGAATAGCCGATGCAAATCGCACCGTGGCAGAATACCTCGATGGGCACGCCCGTGCACATAGCGCCGCAATCTCGTCGACCGTCAGCTCGCGTGCCGTCGTCACGCGCTCGACCCCCAGCCCATCGGCGGCAAGCCGCACGGCGCCTTCGCTATGAGCGCCCGCCTGCGTGGACAGGTGAATCTCGACCCCGGGAATCGCCGCGCGCAGTACACAAGCCAGCCCGGCATCGGCGACAATCAGAGCATCGGCGCCCAGCTCCAGTGCATGAGCTCCCAACGCCACCGCGTCGGATAACTCATCGTCAAACACGAACACGTTGAGCGTCACGTACACGCGCACGCCATGGGCATGCGCCACGGCGCAGCCGCGCGCAAACTCGTCATCCGTAAAACCATGCGCGCTCACGCGGGCGTTAAAGCCGCCCAACCCCGCATAGATGGCATCGGCGCCCGCGGCGATGGCCGCAAGCATCTGTCGAGCCCGCCCGCCGGCGCCAGCAGCTCGGGCAGCGCCGCACCGGCAGCATCCAATCCAGTCTCGTATTGTCCGCTCGGCCCCATCGCCCGAATCGCCATCGGCAAACTCCTTACCAAGGTATGCATTCACTCTGAAAAATGCCGTCTTCCAGCATACACGAGGCATCGCGCGCCCCGTTTGGTTTATCGTGTAATCACTTATGTCCATCCTGCCTCGACGGCACATCCGCCGCCCGGCACGACATACCTGGAGGTCAATATATGGGTCCTCGCCAACGACAGGGACGCAGCCGTTCAAAGACGCATGCTCTGCCCATAATCCTGCTCTCGTTTTTGGGCTTTCTGCTGATTGCGGGCGTCGCGTTTGGCATCGGCATGGTCGGCAACGTCAACCGCTGGCTGTCCGATCTGCCCGACTACACCGACGCCAACGCGTATCTGGTGAGCGAGCCCACCGAGATCGTCGACTGCAACGGCAACAAGATCGCAAGCTTCTACACGCAAAACCGCAAGTCCATCACCAAGGACGAGGTCTCCCCCTACGTGCTGCAGGGCACCGTTGACGTCGAGGACGAGCGCTTCTACGAGCACGGCGGTATCGACCTGTGGGGTATCGCGCGTGCTGCGGTGGCAACCCTCGGCGGCGGGCACGAAGGCGCCTCGACTATCACCCAGCAGCTGGTGCGCAACACCATCCTGCAGGAGGAGCAGTTCGACTCGACCATCGAGCGTAAGGTGCGCGAGGCCTACATCGCCGTCAAGATGGAGGACATGTACTCCAAAGACGAGATCCTCATGATGTACCTCAACACCATCTATTACGGCCACGGCGCCTACGGCATCGAGGCCGCAGCCGAGACCTATCTGTCCAAGAGCGCCGCCGACCTCACCCTGAGCGAGGCCGCGCTGCTCATCGGCCTTCCCAACTCGCCCTCGCAGTACGACCCCACGGTCAACCCCGACCTGGCGCTGTCCCGTCGCAACAAGGTCCTCGACAACATGTTGCGTCTGGGCCACATTACGCAGGAGGAGCACGATGCCGCACAGGCCGAGCCCATCACCCTCAACGTGACCGAGATTTCGGGCAGCGGCGTCGACGTATACTCGCAGCCCTACTTTGTCGCCTATGTTAAGCAGCTGCTGGAGCAGGAGTTCTCGACCGACGTGCTCTTTAAGGGCGGTCTGACCGTCAAGACCACCATCGACCCCACGATGCAGCAGGTGGCAGAGAATGCCGTCCGCCAGCAGCTCGACACGCTCTCACTCGACGGCCTGGATATGGGCATGGTCGTCGTCGACCCCAAGACCGGCTACATCAAGTGCATGGTGGGCGGCTACGACTACAACGCCGACGAGAACCACGTAAACCATGCCACGGCCAAGCGTCCCGTCGGCTCCACCTTTAAGGCCTTTACGCTGGCAACTGCCATCCAAAACGGCATGAACCCCAACGTCACCCTCAACTGCAACTCGCCGCTCAAGGCTAAGGGCACCACGACCGAGGTCCAAAACTACGCCAACCATAGCTATGCAACATCACGCTTAAGCAGGCAACGGCATACTCCTCCAACACCGGCTACATCCAGGTGGCGGAAGCCGTCGGCAACAGCAAGATCATCTCGCTCGTCAAAAAGCTCGGCATCGATCCCGCCAAGGACAACATCGAGGACGTTCCCGTCATGACGCTCGGCACCGGCTCGATCTCGCCGCTCGAGATGGCCGCCGCCTACGCGACGTTTGCCAACGGCGGCTACTATCGCCAGCCGATCGCCATCACCGAGATTGACTCTCGTACCGGTTCGGTGCTGTACCAGCACACCGACAATCCCTCACAGGTGCTTACCGAGGGCGAGGCCGCCGCGGTCACCGATGTTCTGTCCGGCGTCATGCAGGGCGGCGGTACGGGTGCTGCTGGCGCCCTGAGCGTCAACCAGCCTATGCCGGCAAAACGGGCACCACCGACAACACCACTAACCTGTGGTTCTGCGGCTATACCCCGCAGCTGGCGTGCGCCTGTGGACCGGCTATTCCGCGGGCGAGATCCCCATCCAAAAATACGGCACGGACCTGCTGGGCGACAGCACCAACCTGCCTGTCTTTAAGCGGTTTATGAACACCGTTCTGACCGGTACCGAACGCGAGGAGTTTGCGACCGGAACGGCGCCCACCTACAAGAACAACAGCGTCTGGAAGTTCTACGGCACCAACAACACCAAGAAGACGGAGAACGACGACAAGGACGAGAACGAGGACGAAGAGGAAACCACCACAACGACTACCACGACGACCACGACCACCGAAACCACGGGCGGCGACACCACCGGCGGCACCGGTACGACCGGTGGCTCGACGGGCGGCTCCACTGGTGGTTCGACCGGCGGCGATGGCGGCACGCCTACGCCTACGCCTACGCCCACTCCCGATCCCTCGCCCACGCCTGACGATACGGTCGGCTAGAAAGTCATCCGGCCATAAGCAACAAGGCCCCCGAGCAGCTTATTAAACTGCTCGGGGGCCTTTTAGTTTAAAGCGACCTGGTGAGCGTTCTTTATACCGGCAAACAAAAAGGGAGTACCGACCAACGTCGATACCCCTTACAAGCCACGATGTCAGCGCGCACAGTGCCGAGCGTACGACCCGCACGCCTACTTGCGAGAATTGCTCAGCTTATTGATCAGCGCCTCGAGACGCTCGCCGTCCTCGGCCGTCTGGGCAATAACCAAAATCGTATCGTTGCCGGCAAGCGAGCCAAGCACATCGGGCAACTCTGCCGCATCAACGGCGGCGGCGATGCCGGAAGCCGTGCCAGGCTGAGCCTTGATCATGACCAGATTATCGGTACGTAGAACGCCCGTTACGAGCTCGGAAACCATACGCTGCAGGTGCAGGTCCTCTGCCAGAACATAGATGCCCTCAGGGAGCTTACGCAGCCCCATGTCGGCAATATCGCGAGAGACAGTCGCCTGCGTGCAATCAAAGCCCATGGCACGGAGCTCATCGACCAGCACGCGTTGCGTACGGACGTCCTTATTGCGCACAATATCTCTAATGGCATCCTGGCGCCCATTGCGTTTTTTAGCCATACAAACCCTCTCTCCAAAAGATGGCGGAGACAATCAATCAGTGATTGAATAGTTTAACGCTATTTGAAGGCTTTTGTGTATAAGAACGCATTTCGAAACAATTCTATGCAAGTTTGTTTCGTAATGAGCCGTTTAGGCGGTTTTTGCGCCCGTCCGGTTAAGAAAAGCTGCCAGATGCGTACACATCACGCAGCGCGCGGGCTTGGCGCTGGCAATCGGCCCAAACAACAGACCGAGTCCCCGATGGTTGTCCTTGAGCGCGGCGACCATCTGACGGGTTCGAGGCGCATCGAGCATATCACGCATGCGGGCGGAACGCTCGATTGACGACAACCCGTGCGGGCTCAGGCACAAATTCTCGATGCAGGCGACCAGTCCGGCAAAGTAGAACTTTTGGCTTGCCAGCTTGAGCCGACCACCGCTATCTGCTTCCGAGAGTGAGTCCGCAAGCTCGTCGAGTGCTCGGATGTCATCGGATACCTTGGCATACATGGTGGGATCAAAGGCATCTGTAAGCTTAGGTGCCGCGGCGTGGAAACAAGCGTCGCCGCAGCCGGAGACGCACTGCGCCCGCGAGAGCGCGCACGCCATAAACCCAACTGTGCGAAACACCTTGTCGCACAAAAGGCATGCCTCAAACAGCGAGCGGCTGTACATCACGCCAGAGGTCTGAGCGACTAGGCCGCCTAAAATCAACTGGGACAGCCCGGTCACCATCGAAGACTTGTCTTCAATGACAATAGGGGCAACATCCAAGACGCGCGAATGGCGCTCTCGGTGTGCATCATAGCGGTCGAGCGACACCGTGGGGAACACTATGTCTGCCGCAGTATCGCACGCGATATCGACCATCTTGGAAAGGGACTGCGGAGCTAACCACTCATCGGCGTTCATAGCGATGATTTGAGAGCCACGCGAGGCAGCAAAACCGGCACGAAGACAAGCACCGCGCTTCGCGTCCTCGACGTCAATCAAATCAATATGGATGTCCCTGTCGGCAGCAACTTGAAGCGAATGGCGCACACCGGCGCAGCATCGCGGCAGACAACAACAATCTGCAAATCATAGAGGTCTTGGTTCTGGATACTCTCGAGCGCACGCATCGCATAGCTGGGCGAACCTTCTACCACAAGGATCACCGAAAGTCGCGGATGCGAGCCACGTCGAACCAAGTTATCCATCCTCTCGACAGCAATGAATCAAACCGTGGTTCATGGTACACCCCAGCAATAAAAGCAATGAGACACCGGTTGTATTGCACGCCAAGAACAGATGTTGAACACGCGCAGCCCACAGATGACGGGTGTCGACACACGACGCGTCGAGCCCTCCCCTAGTCGAGCACGACAAGCTCGGCGGGATCGTAATCCACGCCCATAAACGTAAGGCCGCAGGCAGGAGCCGTGGGGCCCGCAGCGGTACGGTCGCAAGCATCGATGACCTCGCGCATCCACTCGGGTTCACGGCGATGCATGCCAATCTCGACAAGCGTGCCCACGATCGTACGGACCATCGAATGCAGAAACGCATTGCCCTCGATGGTAAACGTCAGGATGTCCTCGCCAAACGCAACCTCATGGCCAAACTCGGCACGCATCACGCAGCGGTGCGTGGGCTTGCCACGGCAGACGCCACCTTGCAAAAGCTCTTGAAGTCCTGCTCGCCCAGCAGCGCGGGACAGGCCGCAGACATCGCCTCAACATCCAATGGGTAGCGATGCCACCACACCGCACCGCGCGAAAGCACAGGGCGCGCGTCGCGATCGGCAATACGGTACGTATACGTACGGGAACGCGCATCAAAGCGTGCAGAAAAGCCTTTACGGGCCTTGTAGACCTCGTTTATGGCGATATCTTTGGGCAGGAGGGCATCCATAGCCCTCAGCCACCTACGGCGCGTCAAAGCCAACTCAGCGTCCGTTACGGGCACGCTGATAAACTGTGCCACCGCATGCACGCCGGCATCGGTACGTCCCGCACACGTCAGGTCGATCGGACGGCGCAGGAGCGTCTCAATAGCTCGACGTAGCTCACCCGCAACCGTCGTCTGTCCCGGCTGCTCGGCAAATCCGCTATACGACGAGCCATCATAGGCCACGCGAAATACGAGCGTGGCGTCAAGCTCGGAAATCGAATTGAAATCAGACGGCGCAGTCATGGGCGCTCCCAACAAACAAGCAACGGTATCGCGACAAAAAAAGAGGGGTACGCGAACGTACCCCTCGAATATAGCCTATGCAGACGGATTGTCTACTCAGCGGTCTCCTCAGCAGGAGCCTCCTCGGCAGCCTCGACCTTCTTGGGAGCAGCGGCTTCTTGGGGGCCGGAGCAGTCTTCTTAGCCTTAGGCGTGCAAGGCTCGGTGACGAGCTCCATGATAACAATGGGAGCGTTGTCGCCCTTGCGGTTACCGAGCTTCATGATGCGGGTGTAACCGCCGTTGCGGTCCTGCCACATGCCCTGGGCAGCCTTGTCGAAGATCTCGGCAACGAGCTGCTTATCGCCGAGCTTGGCGATAGCCAGACGACGAGAGTGCAGGTCGCCCTTCTTGGCCCAAGTGATGATCGGGTCGACGACCGAACGCAGCGCCTTAGCGCGGGTCTCGGTGGTCTTGATGCGGTCGTTCTCGAAGAGGGCCTTAGCAAGGCTCTTCTTCATGGCCTTGGTGTGGCTCGCATCGGTGCCGAGCTTCAGGCCCTTCTTAACGTTGTGACGCATGGTCTAGTTTCTCCTCAAATATGCGAAGCATTAAGCCTTCAGGCTCAGGCCCATGGACTCAAGCTTGTCCTTCACTTCCTCGATCGACTTAACACCGAAGTTACGGATGTTGAGCAGATCGTTCTCCGAGAACTCAACGAGCTGACGGACCGAGTGAATGCTGGCGCGCTTAAGGCAGTTGTAGGAACGGACGGAAAGGTCCAGATCCTCGATCTGCTTGTCCAGCTCGGCGTTGTCGTTGGTGACCTCGGGAGCGAAGATCGAAGCCTCCTCTCGACCTCGGGGGTCTCGGCAAGGTTCATAAAGGCGGCCATATGCTGGTTGATGATATTGGCAGCCTGGACCACGGCGTCGCGCGGGGCGATGGAGCCGTTGGTCTCGATCTCGAGGACAAGGCGGTCGTAGTCGGTGTGCTGACCGACACGGCAAGCCTCAACGAGCTTGGCGCAACGGGAAACCGGCGAGTACAGCGAGTCGACGTGGATCACACCGATGGGATCGTTGTCGCGCTTGTTTGCCTCGCCAGAAACATAGCCGCGGCCATAGCCGATGCGCATGCTCATGGTGAGATGGCCACCCTCGGTGAGCGTAGCAATGTGCTGCTCGGGGTTGACCAGCTCAAACTCGGACGGAATAAAGAAGTCCGCACCGGTGACCTCGCAGGGGCCGTCAACCGAGATGGTGGCGGTCGCCTCGTCGGTCGTGCCGAGAGCCCTGAAGACAAGACCCTTGACATTCAGGACGATGTCGGTGACATCCTCGACCATGTTAGGGATGGTCATGAACTCGTGCTGCGCACCATCGATCTGAATAGCCTCGACGGCGGCACCCTCGAGCGAGGACAGAAGAACGCGACGAAGGGAGTTACCCAGCGTATCGCCGTAACCACGCTCGAGCGGCTCGACGGAGACACGAGCAGACGTCTCGTTGATCTCTTCGACCTGAACCTGAGGCCTAATGAATTCTGACATGTATTACCTCCAGCCTCAGCAGCCCGGATGGACTACTTAGAGTAGAGCTCGACGATGAGCTGCTCGTTGATATCACCGCTGATCTGCTCACGCGTCGGCAGAGCGAGCACGTTACCAGACAGCTTCTCGATATCGACCTCGAGCCAGCCAGGGACCTCAAAGCGCTCGGAGGAAATCAGGGCCTCCTTGATGGGGAGGAGGTCACGGAACTTCTCGCCGACAGCGACGACGTCGCCGGCCTTGACGCGGTAGGACGGGATGTCCACGCGCTTGCCGTTCACGGTGAAGTGACCGTGACGGACGGACTGACGAGCCTCTTTGCGGGTGCGGGCGAAGCCAAGACGGAAGACGACGTTGTCAAGGCGAGACTCAAGGATGATCATGAGGTTCTCACCGGTGACGCCGTTCATCTTGCGGGCCTTGTTGAAGTAGCCGTGGAACTGCTTCTCCAGAACGCCATAGATGAACTTGACCTTCTGCTTCTCGCGCAGCTGCATGCCGTACTCAGATTCCTTGCGACGGCGCTTGGGCTGACGGATAGATTCCTTCTTGCTGCTGTAACCGAGCTCAGCGGGATCGATCCCGAGCTGACGGCAGCGCTTAAGAACAGGAGTCCTGTCGATTGCCATATTGATACGATCCTTTCAGTTACACGCGGCGACGCTTCTTGGGGCGGCAGCCGTTGTGCGGAATGGGGGTCTTGTCCTGGATGCTCGAGACCTCGAGGCCAGCAGCCTGGAGGGAGCGGATGGCGGTCTCACGACCGGAGCCGGGGCCCTTGACGAAGACGGAAACCTTCTTCATACCGTGCTCCATGGCCTGCTTGGCAGCAGCCTCGGCAGCCATCTGGGCAGCGAACGGCGTGGACTTACGGGAGCCCTTGAAGCCCACCTGGCCAGCCGACTTCCAGGAAATGACGTTGCCTGGGGATCGGTGATCGAAACGATCGTGTTGTTGAACGTAGAACGAATGTGAGCCTGGCCCACGGAAATGTTCTTACGGTCCGCGCGCTTCAGACGGGCAGCGCGAACGTTCTTCTTAGCAGTAGCCATCTATCTAGCGCTCCTTATTTCTTCTTCTTAGCACCGATCTGACGCTTCGGGCCCTTGCGGGTACGAGCGTTAGTGTGGGTGCGCTGGCCGCGGACCGGGAGGCCCTTGCGGTGACGAAGGCCGCGGTTGCAGCCGATGTCCATAAGGCGCTTGACGTTCTGGTTGCGCTCACGGCGGAGGTCACCCTCAACCATGATCTGGTTCTTATCGATATAATCGCGGATGGCGTTAACCTCATCCTCGGTGAGGTCCTTAACGCGCGTATCCACGTTAACGTTGCACTCGACGCAGATCTTCGTCGCAGTGGTGCGGCCGATGCCGTAAATGTAGGTCAGACCGATCTCAACGCGCTTCTCACGCGGGAGGTCGACACCATTAATACGGGCCAACGTAGTCTCCTCTCTTAACCCTGACGCTGCTTATGACGGGGGTTCTCGCAAATGACGAGTACCTTGCCATGGCGCCTAATGATTTTGCACTTATCGCACATCTTCTTGACCGAGGACGTACCTTCATCGTTCTTCCTTTCGGTAGCGCTCAAACTACTTCCCTACTATCTACTCGCCCAGCCGCAGGCGTTTAAAACTATGGCTGGTCTTCACACACAATCCGACCGTAGGTTGAGCTAAGCCTGCAGCCGGAAATGGAGTGCGTGTATGCGTGCCGCTATTTGTAGCGATAGGTGATGCGGCCACGGGTCAGGTCGTACGGGGAAAGCTCCACGACAACCCTGTCACCGGGGAGAATACGGATGTAATTCATTCGGATCTTGCCAGAAATGTTGCACAGAACCGAATGACCGTTCTCGAGCTCAACCTTAAACATGGCGTTGGGCAGCGGCTCCTTTACCGTACCCTCGAGCTCAATTGCGTCTTCCTTCTTCACAAGCAATCATCTTTCTCTAGAAAACGACAGCGATTGAGTATTCTACAACACGTATGCACGCATCGTAATAACTTCGTAATGGCTCCACAACTAAGCGGAACTTGTTACATTTCTCCGCCTTGGAGCGAACACCAAGCACCTTGGGCATCCGTGGTGAGAATCACCGGACCGTCATTGGTAATGGCGACGGTGTTCTCGTAGTGCGCGGCGGGCAGGTGGTCGTTGGTCGTAACGATCCAACCATCGGAGCCCGTGCTCACATGATTGGAACCCATCGTTACCATCGGCTCGATAGCGATGACCATTCCAGCCTGGAGGCGAACGCCCCTCCCCTTCTTTCCATAGTTAGGAACGTTGGGGTCCTCGTGCATCACGCGGCCAATGCCATGGCCCACGTAATCGCGAAGCACGCCGTAACCGTGAGACTCGGCGAGGGACTGAACAGCATACCCGACGTCCCCGATATGGTTACCGGGAACAGCCTGCTCGATGGCAGCCTTTAGGCAATCGCGCGTAACCTCGCACAGGGCCTTGGCCTCGGGCGTGGGCGTGCCGACGAAAAACGTCCAAGCGTTATCGCCGACCCAACCGTCGACGACAGCTCCCGTATCGATGGAGATGATATCGCCATCGCGCAGGATCATATCGGGGTTGGGAATACCGTGGACCACGGCATCGTTTATTGATGCGCAAATGGTTCCGGGGAACCCGCCGTAACCCTTAAAGGCAGGGGTGCCGCCATGCATGCGGATAATCTGCTCGGCAAGCTGGTCGAGCTCGAAGGTCGACACGCCGGGGCGAACCATGGCTCCAACGTGGCGGAGCGCCATCTTAGATAGCGCTCCTGCCTTCTTCATCTGCTCAATTTGCGTTGCAGACTTAATCTTGATCATAGACCGAGAGCCTCTTTGACATCCCCGTACACGGTCTCGCGAGCCTGGTCACCGTTGACCGACTTGAGCAGACCCTGGCCACGATAGTAGTCGACGAGCGGGCTCGTGGACTTCTCGTAGACGTCGAGACGATTCTTGATGGTCTCGGGCTTGTCGTCGTCGCGCTGATACATCTCGCCGCCGCACTTGGGGCAGGTGGCATCGGCAGCGGTGCCGGTGTAACCGCAGGCGCGGCAGGTGCGACGCGAAGACAGACGATCGATGATGACCTCGGGGGCCACATCGACCAGAAGAGCGCAGTCGATCTCGCGACCCATAGCGGAGAGCTCGGAATCGAGCGTCACAGCCTGGGCGGTGTTGCGCGGGAAGCCGTCGAGGATGAAGCCCTGCTGGGCGTCATCGGCGGCAAGGCGCTCCTTGACAAGGTCGATTACGAGCTGGTCGGGAACGAGCTCGCCAGCGTCCATGTACTTCTTAGCCTGAATACCAAGCTCGGTGCCACCCTTGACAGCAGCACGCAGCAGGTCGCCCGTGGAAATGTGAGCGACGCCAAACTCGGCGACGAGCTCCTGTGCGACGGTGCCCTTACCGGCACCCGGAGCTCCGAGCAATACGAGGTTCATGAGCAATCCTCCTCTAGCCTATTTAAAGAATCCATCGTAATCATACATCTTGATCTGGCCTTCGAGCTTATCGACCGTGTCGAGCACGACGCGACCATGATGAGGATGGACGTGCCGCCAAACGCCTGGATCAGCTGGTTACCCGTGAAGGAGAAGATGATCGAAGGCACGATGGCGATGAGCGCCAAAAAGACAGCGCTGGGAAGCGTAATCTTGTTGAGCGCGTTCTTGATGTAGGCCGCGGTAGCCCTACCCGGACGCACGCCCGGAATAAAGCCGCCCTGCTTCTTAAGGTTGTCGGCCGTGTCATCGGGGTTGAACACCATGGAGGTGTAGAAGTACGCGAAGAACACGATGAGGACAACGTTAAGCACCCAGTTGAGCCAACCGGTCGAAAGCGCGGAGCAACTGCCTGGATCCAGCCGATGCCGGGGAAGAACACGGCAATCTGAGCCGGGAAGTACAGCAGCGCCGAAGCGAAGATGATCGGCACGACACCCGCGGTGTTGACCTTGATGGGCAGGTAGGTGGTCTGGCCACCCATCATACGACGGCCCACGACGCGTTTGGCGTAGGAGACCGGGATGCGGCGCTGGCCGCGCTCAAGGAAAACAATCAGCGGGATAACCAGCAGGATGATGGCGCAGATGATCACCATGGTGATGATGCCACCGGCGTTGCCTCAGTGCTGGAGAAGATAGCCTGCGGCAGACCGGCCATGATGTTCGCGAAGATGATCAGCGACATGCCATTGCCGATACCGCGCTGGGTGATGAGCTCACCAATCCACATGATCAGCATGGCGCCCGCAGTGAGCGTACCGACGATCATGAGGTCGAAGATGATCTCGGGAGCGCCGGCGCCATTAAAGCTGATGCCGAAGCTCTTAAAGAGGAAGAGGTAACCCACGGAGTTGAGGATTGCCAGAGCCAGGGTGAGGTAACGCGAATACTGCGTAATCTTGGTCTGACCGACCTCGCCCTCGCGGGCAAGCTCATGCAGGGAAGGCACGACGGCCTGGAGCATCTGGAGGATGATCGAGCTGGTGATGTAAGGCATGATGCCCAGCGAAAACACCGACACATAGCTCAAAGCGCCGCCAGAGAAAAGATTCAGGAGGGCCATAGCACCTGCGGCGACCGAATTGTTATCGGTCGAGAAAAGGCCCAGCATCCCCTGGAAGGGAATGCCGGGCACAGGAACGTGCGCACCAATGCGGTACACGACGAGCATAGCTATGGTAAAAAGAATCTTTTCGCGCAATTCTTTGATGCGGAAAGCATTCTTAAGACCATTTAGCACGGCAGCTCGACCTTTCCGCCGGCGGCCTCGATCTTGGCCTGCGCAGAAGCGCTGACCTTGTCGACCTTGACCGTGAACTTCTTGGTGAGCTCACCATTGCCGAGCACCTTGACGGGCTCGAACTCGCTCTTGGTGATGCGAGCGGCCTTAAGAGCGGCACCGTCGATCACAGCGCCGTCCTCGAACTTACGCTCGAGACGCTCAACGTTAACAGCGGTGTACTCGATACGACGGGGGTTACGGAAGCCCGGAAGCTTGGGCAGGCGCATAGCCAGCGGAGTCTGGCCACCCTCGAAGCCGGCACCCTTGGTGCCGCCAGAGCGGGAACCCTGGCCCTTCTGGCCGCGGCCAGAAGTGGTGCCGTGACCCGAAGAATTGCCACGGCCGACGCGCTTACGGTTCTTGGTGGAACCGGGCGCGGGAGTAAGATCGTGAAGCTGCATTTGCTACTCCTCTACAATCTCGACAAGGTGCTTGACCTTGAAGATCATGCCACGGACGGACTCGTTGTCAGCAATCTCGCGAACCTCGCGGATCCTGTGGAGACCGAGGGCACGGACAGTACGGACCTGGTCCTGCTTGCAACCGTTGGTGCTGCGGACCTGCTTGATCTTGATGGTGTCAGCCATGCTTAGTTCTCCTTACCGACGAACATCTCGGAGACCGTCAGGCCACGCGAGCCGCGACGTCCTCAGGGCTGGAGAGCTCCTTGAGGCCCTCGACGGCAGCCTTGATGATGTTGAGGCCGTTGTCGGTACCGAGGGACTTGGACAGGACGTTCTTGATGCCAGCAAGCTCAAAGAGGGGACGCACAGCGCCGCCGGCGATAACGCCGGTACCCTCGACAGCGGGCTTGATGATGATGCGGCCGGCACCAAAGTGCCGAGAACCTCGTGCGGATGGTGCCCTGCTCGGTCACCGGCACGTGGAACATGTTCTTCTTGGCATCGAGAGATGCCTTGGAGATGGCCATGGGCACCTCAGCGGACTTGCCCATGCCAACGCCGACGTTGCCCTTGCCGTCGCCAACGACGACGAGAGCGACGAGCTCATGCGACGACCACCCTTGACGGTCTTCGACACGCGGTTGATGTAAACGACGCGCTCCTCGAACTCGGAGGCCTCGCGCTGCTGCTTCTGATTACGAGCCATGTGCTACATACCTCCTAGAACTCGAGACCGGCGGCACGAGCACCGTCGGCGAGGGCCTTGACGCGGCCATGGTAGATACGGCCACCACGATCGAAAGCGACCTTGGTGATGCCGGCCTCGATGGCACGCTTGCCAACGAGCTGACCGACCTTCTCCGCAGCCTCCTTGTTCGAGGTGTGGGTGCCCTTGAACTCGGCCTCGAGGGTCGAGGCGGAGACGAGCGTCAGGCTGGAGCCCTTGCTGTCGTCGATGATCTGGGCATAGATGTTGGCGTTAGTACGGGTCACGCGAAGACGCGGACGCTCGGCGGTACCCGAGACCTTGCCGCGAACACGACGCTGACGACGCTTGAGGCTTCCAGCTTCGCCTTATGCTTGTTCATACGTAAACTCCTAAAAAGGTTGATCTTGCCAGCACCTAACGGGGTGCTGGTCTTATGCGAGTAAGTCGGTTACGACTACTTGGCGGCCTTACCCAGCTTGCGGCGGATGTGCTCGCCGACATAGTGGATACCCTTGCCCTTGTAAGGCTCGGGAGGACGATGGCCGCGAATCTCAGCGGCGATCTGACCGACCTGCTGCTTGTTGATACCCTTGACGTTCACGTGGGTGTTGTCGGGAACCTCGAAGGTGATGCCCTCGGGAGCCTCGACGATCACGGGGTGCGAGAAGCCCAGGGAGAACTCGAGGTTCTTGCCCTTCTGCTGCACGCGGTAACCGACGCGGCGAGCTCGAGCTTCTTCTCGAAGCCTCGGAAACGCCAACAACCATGTTGTGGATGAGGGCGCGGGTGAGGCCGTGGCGGGCACGGGTCTCACGCTCGTCGTCGGGACGGGAAACGGTGAGGACGTTGTCCTCGACGTTGATAGCGAGCTTCTCAAAGACATCGAGCTCGAGCTGGCCCTTGGGGCCCTTGACGACAACGTTGTTGCCGTTGACTGCCACTTCGACTCCGGCGGGAATCTGGACAGGCTTATTACCGATACGAGACACGGTGATCTCCTTTCCTTCTACCTACCGAGCGAATTACCAGACGTAAGCGATGATCTCGCCGCCGACGTTGTGCTTGCGAGCATCGCGGTCGGTCATGACGCCATGGCTGGTGGAAATAATGGCGGTACCAAGGCCACCGCGGACGCGGGGCATGTCGGCAACGCCGGTGTACTTACGCAGGCCCGGCTTGGAAATGCGGCGGATGCCGTTGATGACCTTAGCCTTCTTGGGACCATACTTAAGCGTGATGTGCAGAGTCTTCTGGGGAACGGTGTCCTCGACATCGTAGCCCTCGATGTAGCCCTCCTCGTGCAGAACACGAGCGATCTCGACGAGCTTCTTGCTGCTCGGCATGGAGACCGTGGCCTTGTTCACAGAGTTAGCGTTACGGATGCGCGTAAGCATATCTGCGATCGGGTCTGTAAGGTTCATACAGATTCTCCTTCGTTCTTGATGAACACGTGCTCTTGGTTCTTCGCCGCCCTTAACGGCAAAGCCTAACTAGCGCGTTTTCCCTGTTCCAAACGGATGCTTGAAACGCTGGTAGTGACTTACCAGCTGGCCTTCTTAACGCCGGGAAGCTCGCCCTTGAGTGCAAGCTCGCGGAAGCAGACACGGCACAGGCCGAACTTGCGGTACACAGAGTGCGGACGGCCGCAGCGCTGGCAGCGCGTGTACTCACGAGTAGAGAACTTCTGCTTGCGATTGCACTTGACGATCATCGATGTCTTAGCCACTTATATCCTCCTCACATAGAGTATTGTTCGCCCCAAGCGCCGCCCCCTTCTGGAACGGCGCTCATAGCAGGTGAACCTATTTCTTGAACGGGAAACCGAAGGCGTCCAGAAGGGCCTTGGCCTCCTCATCGGTATTGGCGGTGGTCACGAAAGTGATGTCCATACCACGCTGGTGATCGACAGAGTCGAAGTCGATCTCGGGGAAGATGAGCTGCTCGGTGACGCCCATGGAGAAGTTACCACGGCCGTCGAAGCTCTTGGCGGAGATGCCGCGGAAGTCGCGGATACGGGGAATCGCGACGGAGGTCAGACGATCGAAGAACTCCCACATACGGTCGCCACGCAGGGTAACCTTGCAGCCGATCGGCATACCAGCGCGCAGGCGGAAGGTAGCGATGGACTTGCGGGCACGGGTGATCATCGGCTGCTGGCCGGTGATGGCGCGCAGGTCGCGCACGGCACCGTCGATGGCCTTGGAATCGGTAGCGGCCTCGCCGACACCCATGTTCACGACGATCTTCTCAAACTTGGGGATCATCATGACGTTCTCGTACTGGAACTTGTCCTGAAGCTGCTGCTTGACCTCGTTGTTGTACTTGGTCTTCAGACGCGGCACATACTTCTCTTCTGCCATTGTTCACTCCTTCTTGGGGTTTTAAGCACGGGGCGTGGCCACGATGGGTTGTCCTCGTGCCTCCTGACTGCATCCGCGCCGCTCATGGCATTTCGCGGTTTGGACTCGACGCAGCAGGAGCCGACAAAACAATCGGTACTATACGCGCATCGGGAGCGTATTTCCAGAAAAACCTCGTCTGCCTGCACAACTCCACAACTCCCCCGCACAAATTGATCCCTAGGGCACGGAGGAAAACAGCAGTTGCGGTGAGATAGGGACTGTTTGATGGCTTAAAAGGCTTAAACAGTCCCTATTCCACCGCAACTCATATATGGGGCGTTATTTTTGGCGCGGGAGGACCAGGTTGAGAATCACAGCAACGAGCGCGGCGACGGCAATGGAGGATCCGCCAAAGACGGTGCCAACCATGCGGGGAATCCAGCGCCGGCAAGCGCGCCGGCCGTGCGCTCAATGCCCGTGCCAAAGGCGATAGAGAGACCCATGAGCGTGGTATCGCGCTGAGACAAGCCGTGGCGGGCAAACATGACCACACCGTTCATGCCGATGGTCGCGAACACGCCGATCGTGGCGCCACCGATGACCGGCTGCGGAATGGACGTGAGTACGCCGCACACTTGGGCAGCAGGCCCGCGATGAGCAAGATGACGGCGGCAAGCGTAAAGACCATGCGGTTGACGACCTTGTTCTCGGCGATAATGCCACATTCTGGCCAAAGGTTGCCGTGGGGACGCCGCCCAAAAAGCCCGACAGCATACCGACCAGGCCGTTGGCGATCAGGCCACCCGAGATCTGGCTATCGGTCGCAGGGGTATCGAGCGCGGCGGAGGACACAGCGGCAAACTCGCCCATAACCTGCACGGCGTTAACAATGGCCACAACGCCCACCACGGCACACGCCGCCGGGTCAAACACCAGGCGATGGCGCCAAGCGCCGGCGGGGCAAACCAGCTTGCGGTCGCGACAGCCGAGAAGTCGACCATGCCCAGCACCGCCGCCAAAACAAAGCCCGCGCAGATACCGGCCAGGATGCTGCCTAGCCTAAGCGCGCCCTTGCCGTAGTTACCGGCCACAAAGGTGACGACAAACATCACGAGCGCGACGGCCCAGTTGGTGACACTGCCAAAATCGGCCGCGCCCTCCCCGCCCGCCATGGAGCAACTGCCACTGGGCATAGCGACAGGCCAATGACAAAGATGACGGTGCCAAGCACCGGGGCCGGAAACAGAAAACTCACGCGCCTAAACAGTAGGCCGAAGAGCGCGACGAGCGCGCCGCCGATTACCTGGGCGCCCAGTACGGCCGCAAAACCAAGCTCAAGACCGACTGCCTTGAGCGCCGGCACGAAGGTGAAGCTCGCGCCCATCACGATGGGCAGGCCCGAACCGACGACACCTTTTATGGGGAACTGTTGAAGGAAAATGTCGAGCGCCGAGAGGACGAGCGACGCCTGGATGACAGCGGCTTCCTCTTGAGGGGTAAAGCCACAGACCGACGCGATAATGATGGCGGGCGTGACGATACCCGCGAATGCCGCCAGCACATGCTGCAGTGCATGGGGTAATACCTGCACAAACGAAACTTTTCCCGTACGCTCGAACAGGGCATCCCCTGCTGCCGACTCTGCCATTTGCGCCTCCCATACCCTAGGCAGCGGCCCCATGCCGCTCAACGGTCGGACATTATAGGGCATATGGCACAGGTAGCATTTTGACCCGCATGCGGCAGAGGCTGGGGCAGCTCATTTGGGATACGACTATCGCTTGCGGGGGACGAGTTTGGTGCGGCGCAGGTGGATCATCTCGGCGGCGATGGAGATGGCAATCTCCTCGGGATCCTCGGCCTCGATGGCGACACCGATCGGCAGGTGCAGCTCGTCGATCTGGCCCTGCGTGAAGCCTCCTGCTCCAGGCGGGCGCGCACAAAGGCGGTCTTGCGGCGCGAACCCAGGCAGCCAGATAGGCGGGTTTAGCGCGCATGGCTGAATCACCACGTCGATATCGGACTTGTGACCCGCCGTGGCGACGACCACCAAGTCGCGCGCCGATGGGACACAGCTCGCTCAGGTTCTTATAATCGACCAGACGACGGTCGTAGACGCCGGGCACCCATTCGGGGGTCAGCGTGCCGGGGCGGTCGTCGCAAGCCACGACGGCAAAGCCCGCCGCCGTGAGCACCCGCGCCGTCGCAGCGCCCACGTGGCCGCAGCCAAAGATATAGGTCAGGCCCTCGGGGCAGAGCGTCTCGATGTGCGCCGGGGGAATCTCGGAGGCGGCGTTGGTGTAGGTGACCTTACTCCCCTCCTCCACCAGCGAAAGCTCGGGGCAGCCGGCAATGGTATGGCGCGATGTCTCGCCATGGTACTCAACCACATCGCCCTCGAGCGCGCTCGCGATAAACGGCTCAAAGTCGATGACGAAGTCGCCGATGCGCCGATAGGCCAAGACGTCGGCAACCGACTGGAACAACGGTGCCTGAGTCGCATCCAAATGCAGGTAGCACAGGCAGATGCTCCGCCGCAGATCATGCCGGTATCGGAGTTCTCGCCGCCCATGGTGTAGCGGACCAGACGCGATTGCCCTGCGGCCAGCAGCTCGCGCGCCTCGTCCAGCGCAAAAAGCTCAATCTTGCCGCCGCCGATGGTGCCCGCTTGGCTGCCATCGGCAAAGACGGCCATCCAGGCGCCCACGCCGCGTGGTGATGACCCCGCCGTACCGGCCACGACCACGAGCTCGCACGTCTCGCCAGCACGCAGGGCGGCAAGCGCCGCATTCACAACATCGAGCTTTTCCATTGCCGCCTTCTATCCTCTAAAGACATCGGTGAGCATAGCGAGTGCCTCGAGCACGCCGCCGCCGACCGATGTCGCCTTGTCCGAAATATAGTTGATGTAGCTGCGTCGCCGCGCGGATCGACATCGGCGCATTTAAAGCCCTCAGTCACCTGCACGCCGTTCGCCAAAAGCCCGCGCAGACAGCCATCGATCTGCGTGCACATGGGCGTATCACCCGCGTAGCCAATCACGTCTCCGGCGCTCACGATGTCGCCGATTGCGCGGTCGGACCGAAACACGCCGGCGGCGGGGCTGTGGATAACACGTTCCTTGCCATAGCCGGCGATAATGCCCGGCACGCCCGTGTTGGCTGGGGCGAACCTTGGGTAATGACACGGCCGAGAAAATGCCCGCGCATGGTCTCGACCACGGCGTCGCAGTCAACCGGCGCGGTAAAGCCCGGCCCCACAGCGATGACGGCAGGCGCCATGTCGCGCGTGGTGCCCAAGTTGCGCTTGGCCAGAATCGCGTCGACCACGGCAGCGGGTTTCAGCTCGCCGAGCATCTTGGCCTGAGGGTCCACCACAACGGCGACGTCTCCCGCTTGGGTAATCTCGAGCGCCTCAGCCGGCGTCTGTGCCAAGCGAGCGCGAATGCCCTCGACCTGGACCTCGCCAGGCGAATGGCCTCGCAAAAACTGATTGTGCGGCGGATGCACGTGGGAACCGCGATATCGGCCATAACGACCGACACGCCGGAGCGCACCAAGCGAGCGGCGACGCCCGTGGCGATATCGCCGGCGCCGCGAACATAAACGAGCATTCCCGGGGCACCTCCCTGTGCTACGGTTTGAGCAGAGCAAAAGCGGTTCGACCGCTACTCTGATGATTATTTATTATCACAGTATTATACGGCGGTGAACAGATGGAAACGGTTGGCGGCAATCTTGCTCGGCGCTCAGGATCGAGCCGGGCATTACCGCGATTATCGGCAGTGGCGGCAAGTCGACGTTGCTGAAGACGCTGGGGCTCGAGCTCATGCGCGCTGGCGGCCGCGTGCTCCTCTGTACCACCACGCACATGTTTCCCGTCGCCGGCGTGCCATGGGACGGGTCGAGCCGTCGTCTGGACGCCGCGCCTTGGAAGCCGGGCGCGCACATGTCCCGGTTGCACTTGCGAGGCCTGCGCGGGCCTTGCGCGCGGAAGCATCTGCCAGGCAGGCGTCTTGAACCCCCAGACGGGCAAGCTCTCCGCCCCCGCCGAGCCGCTCGGCGAGCTGGCACAGTGCTTTGACTACGTCCTGGCCGAGGCGGACGGCAGCAAGCGGCTCCCGCTCAAGGCCCACGCCGCCTGGGAGCCGGTCGTTCCCG
>ENA-OQEX01000070-OQEX01000070.1-human-gut-metagenome-genome-assembly--contig:-NODE-70-length-57617-cov-9.566881_pt1 | contig 57617 bp, 67 predicted proteins | sample MGYA00242802_ERZ504649 | MGnify/ENA primary metagenome ERZ504649 (study PRJEB26092, sample SAMD00036194) | human gut metagenome | host: Homo sapiens | study: EMG produced TPA metagenomics assembly of...
CATGGTGCCCAGTGTCAGCGCGCGTTCAGCATGAACTTCATGTTGCCGGTGCGGAAGCTCCTTGGAGGCAAGGCTGATCTGCTCGGACAGGTCACAGGCGGGGATCAGCTTTTCGGCGGCGGTAACGTTGTAGTTCTCCACGAACACCACCTGCAGCCACTTGGACACTTCCGGGTCTGCGGCAATGACCTTGGACAAGGTCAGCAGCGCATGGATGATGTCCTTTGCAATGGTGTAGGCAGGTGCGGCCTTGGCACCGAAGATGCTCACCAGCGGAGCAGCGGGCAGGTGCCCGGCCTTGATCTCGTAGTACTGATGGATGAGGTACAGCAGGTTCAGCTGCTGGCGCTTGTACTCGTGCAGGCGCTTGGACTGGATATCGAACACAGCATCGGTGTTCACACTCACCTTCTGGGTGCGCAGCAGCCAGTCTGCCAGTGCTTCCTTGTTGGCCTTTTTCACAGCGGTCAGCTGCTCCAGTACAGCTTCGTCGTCAGCAAAAGCCAGCAGCTTTTCCAGCTCGGTGGCATCCTTACGGAAGCCGGAGCCGATGTGCTGTTCCAGTGCGGCGGTCAGGCGGGGGTCGCATTCCAGCAGCCAGCGGCGGAAGGTGATGCCGTTGGTCTTATTGTTGAACTTTTCCGGATACAGCTCGTAAAAGCCGTGCAGCTCGGAATTTTTCAAAATCTCGGTGTGCAGCGCTGCCACGCCGTTGGTGGAGTGGGTGAAGTGGATGTCCATGTGGGCCATGTGCACCCGGTCGTCCTTGTCGATGATGGCAAGGCTCTCATCCTTGGTGCGGGTGCGGGCCAGTGCGTCCAGCTTTTCGATAATGGGCATCAGCTGGGGCACCACGGCATCCAGATAGGCGCGGGGCCACTTTTCCAGCGCTTCGGCCAGAATGGTGTGGTTGGTGTAGGCGCAGGTCTTTGTGACGATCTTTACGGCTTCCTCAAATTCGATGCCCTTTTCGCCCAGCAGTCGGATCAGCTCCGGGATGACCATGCTGGGGTGGGTGTCGTTGATCTGGATGGCGGCGTAGTCGGCCAGATCATGGTATCGCAGCCCCGGGCGGCACACTCGGCCAGAATGAGCTGGGCACCGGCAGAGACCATCAGGTACTGCTGGTACACCCGCAGGCGGCGGCCTGCCTCATCGGAATCGTCCGGGTAGAGGAAGAGGGTCAGGTTCTTGTCGATGGCAGTTTTATCGAAGGCAATGCCGTCGTGGACGATGCTCTCATCGATGGTGTCAAGGTCAAACAGGTTCAGGGTGTTGGTGCGGCCCTCGTAGCCGGTGACCGCCAGCTTGTACAGTCGGGCAGTGTACTCCTTGCCCGCCAGCTCCACCGGGTAGGTGATGTCGGTCTTTTCTGCCCAGCTGTGGGCGGTGAGCCACGGGTCGGGCTTTTCGTTCTGCACGCCGTCCTCAAAGGACTGGTGGAACAGGCCGAAGTGATACCGCAGGCCCACGCCGTCGCCGGGCAGGTTCAGCGTTGCCAGAGAGTCGAGGAAGCAGGCAGCCAGACGGCCCAGACCGCCGTTGCCCAGAGAAGGTTCCGGCTCCACCTCTTCGATATCGGAAAGGCTCTTGCCGACGGCAGCCAGTGCATCGCGGGCTTCATCGTACAGTCCCAGATTGATGAGATTGTTGGACAGCAGCTTGCCGATGAGAAATTCGGCGCTGATATAGTACAGCTTGCGGCCGGTGACCGGCTGCACACGGTCGGCGCTCTTCTGCCGGACGAGTTCCAGCAGCGCGAGATACAGCTCCTGATTCGTGCAGTCTGCCAGCGGCTTGCCCGTGAGACCCTGTAACGTTTCGGTAAAGCTCATAAATGCATCCTCCTTTGTTAGGGTGTATCTGAAAAGTCGAAAATTTAGTCTATTTCTACAAGCACAGCCGGATCTTGCGTGAAACAGCCTTGGATCCCGTTTGTGCTTGCGAAATATTCGTCATTTTCTTTGTTTTCAAATACACCTTGCGGAAAACAGGTTTGACATCTGTACTTCCAGATATACCACATAAAACAATCAAAATCTTGCCTAAAAAGCGCAGACTGTGGTACAATCCTATCATCGGGAGGTGAAACAATGCAAAATCAGGCATCTTTGCAGGAGACCAAGCAGCATGGTGCCGTGCGGTTTCCCTTCAATCTGTATCCCTGCACCATTCCGGGGGACTTTCCGCAGGTGGCGCTCCACTGGCAGGAGAGCATGGAGCTGGTCTTTGTCAAGCGGGGCACAGGACTGGTGCAGGTGGGCGCTGAGAGCTGCCAGGCCCGCATGGGGACATCTTTATTTTTACGCCCGGCACCCTCCATGCCCTGCGGCAGGCCGAAGGGCAGTGCATGGAATACGAAAATATCATTTTTGAGCTGGAGCTTCTGGGCGGCGCAGAGGACCTTTGTGCCGAGAAATATCTGCTTCCGCTGCAAAGCGGGCGCTTGTCGCTGCCTGCGCGGCTGACCCCGAACGATTTGTGCTATCTGCAGGCCGCCGCCTGCCTGCGGGAGGTGGAGGATGCCAACCGCGCCAAGCTCCCCGGCTACGAGCTGCAGGTCAAGGGGGCATTGCTGCGGTTTCTTGCCCTGCTCCTTGCACAGGGCCGGCAGCGGCTTGCCGCCGAGACAGCCGACACCCAGCGGCTGAAAACGCTCCTGCAATGGCTCTCGGCCCATTATACCGAGGAACTCCGGGTCTCCGATGCCGCCGGGGTCTGCTCCTTCAGTGCCAGCCACTTCATGCGGTGGTTCCGGCAGATGACCGGGCAGAGCTTTGTGGCCTTTCTGAACGAGTTCCGGCTCAACGCCGCCGCCGAAGCGCTGCAGGCCACGGATGAGACGGTTCTGACCATCGCTTCCCGGTGCGGGTTTGAGAACCTCTCCTATTTTAACCGGACGTTCAAGGCGCACTTCGGCATGACACCCCGGGAGTACCGGAAAAAATAAGCAAAACGAGGCCGTTCTGCCTCTCTGGAAAAGAGAGGGAACGGCCTCGTTTTTTGCACATCAGATCTCCGGCGGCGGGCAGCAGCTCTCCCGTTGGATGAGCCGGTGCGGCACGATGATCTTGGTTGCCAGAAGATTCGAGTTCTCGATGTGGTTGATCGAGCTGTTCCGTGCCGTGGAGCAGGCATTGGGCAAGCGGGAGATCATTGCGGAGGATCTTGGCTATATGAGCGAGACGGTCCGTCAGCTGGTGCGGGACAGCGGCTTCCCCGGCATGAAGGTGCTGGAATTTGCCTTTGACTCCCGCGACACCGGCAGTGCCAGCGACTATCTGCCCCACAACTACCCGGTGAACAGCGTGGCCTATACCGCACCCACGACAACGAGACGCTGGTATCGTGGTACCAGACTGTCACCGATGCCGAGCGCGCCATGGTGCGGGACTATCTGTACGACTACGCCACCCCGGAAGAGCAGCTCTATAAAAGCATGATCGCACTGATCCTGCGCAGCGCAGCGGCGACCTGCATCATCCCCATGCAGGACTGGCTGGGGCTGGACAACTCTGCCCGCATCAACAAGCCCTCCACCGTGGGCCAGAACTGGCGCTGGCGGCTGAAAAAGACCCAGCTGACAAAGAAGCTTCAAAAGGAGATCTGCCAGCTGACCACCCGCTACGGCCGGATGAACTGGGCGTGACAGTATAGTGTTCTGGACTTGATTTTGGAAAGTTTATTGCAGAATAGTGGAAGAAGTAATACTTGTTCAAAAATAAAAATGACAAAGAGCAAATAAAAAAGTACAGAATATGGATCGGCCCGGTCGAACAGCTGGCTCACATAGTCCTTCTGGGGGATGCCGATGGTCCACAGGCTGTACTTGTCATCCATGGGGAGGATGCCCTTTGCCATCATGGTATTCACCACCGGGATGTGCAGCCGGTCGGTGCCCACTTGGCCGGTAATGGCCACCAGCGGCGCACTGTTCGGATAGGAGTGTGCGAGGTGCACCACAAAAAGCACGAAGCAGCAATGCTTGGTGCTTTTTCTTTTTGACATGTGCCGCGGGATGCTTTATAATAAGAATGATTTCAGATGTCTGCGGGGCGGTGCGCCCTGCGGTAAAATTACGGCAAGCAAAAAAGGGAACTGCTATGAGAGAAGAAAAGGCCAGCGCATTGCCGCTGCTGCTGGACGTGCGCAGAATGGACGAAAATAACCGGGCTTACGCCTACCGTAGCTGCGCAAAAATATTATGACCTTGCAGCTGCAGCCGGGCTGTCAGCTGAGCGAGGCCGAACTGTGCGAACAGCTGGCCATGAGCCGCACACCGGTACACGAAGCGCTGATGATGCTGAAAAGCGAGTGGCTTGTGGATGTTCTGCCGCAGCGCGGCAGCATTGTGTCCAAGATCAGCGTTCCATACCTGAACGAAGGCTTTGCCATGCGCCGCATTCTGGAACCGGCGCTGCTGCGCGGGCTGGCCGGAAAGCTGACAAGGGAACAGCTGAACGAATTTCAGGAACTGCTGAACCGGCAGAACGAAGACCTTTATCTGGATCAGGATGCAGCAGATGACTTCTTCATCTCGCTGGATAACGACTTCCACAGGCTTTTGTACCACGATTCCGGCTACGACCGCATCTGGGAGGCTATGCACAACGTTACTTCCCATATGGACCGTGTGCGGTATCTGGACTCGGCCCTTTGCCGGGGAAATATTGCCTCGGTGCAGAAAGAGCACGAGCAGATCTTTGGCTACCTGCGGGACGGCCTGCCGCTGGACGTGGACGTAGAAGCCCTGTTTGAGCATCACCTTGGCATGTACCGCGAGAATTTCCAGAAGATATTGGAACGGTTCCCGGATTTCTTTGTACGGACATAAACCAAAAAGAGCACCCGCTGCTGACCCTTACAAGGCCATGGCAGGGGGTACTTTTTTGGTTCAATACGGATACGGCTTTACGCCGGGCTGCGGATATCAATTTACGACGGCAGTGTTTCTGATGGATTTTGCACCAGAAATGCTGCTTTTTCTGTTCAAAACCCGGAAAAACAGCAGTTTGTGCTCTTGAATTGCCCGAAAAGCTTGCAGGAATGCAGGTTTTTGTGGTAATATTTAAGATATGTTCCGTTGAGGGGAAGAAAGAGAGGGGTAATCAAATGATCAATATCTGCATCATTGCCACCATTGTGATCTATCTGGTGGGAATGCTGCTGGTTGGCTTTGTCTACAGCAAGTCCAACGAGGACAGCAGCGATTTCTACCTCGGCGGCCGCACGATGGGCCCGCTGGTCACGGCTATGAGCGCCGAAGCCAGCGATATGTCCAGCTGGCTGCTGATGGGTATGCCGGGCCTTGCATATCTCACCGGCATCGCGTCGCCGGGCTGGACGGCCATCGGCCTTGCTGTGGGCACATGGCTCAACTGGCTCATCGTGGCCCGCCGCCTGCGCCGCTACTCGGCCAATCTGGATGCCATCACGGTGCCGCAGTTCCTTTCCCTGCGGTTCCATGACCAGCGCAACCTGCTCAACGCGCTGGGCGCGGTCATTATCATCGTGTTCTTCATCCCGTACACCGCTTCCGGCTTTGCCGCCTGCGGCAAGCTGTTCAACAGCCTGTTTGGCGTGGATTACATGGCGGCCATGGTCCTGTCCGCTGTGGTCATCGTGGGCTACACCATCATGGGCGGCTTCCGCGCTGTGTCTACCACCGACCTGATCCAGTCCGTTGTCATGAGCATGGCGCTGATCGCGGTGCTGGTGTATGGCGTCAATGTGGCAGGCGGCTGGGATGTGGTTCTGGACAACGCCCGCAGCCTGCCCGGCTACCTGACCATGGCTGCAAGCCACAATGCGGCAGACAACACCGCCACCTCCTACAGTCTGCTGGACATCGCGTCCACGCTGGCATGGGGTCTGGGCTACTTCGGCATGCCCCATATCCTGCTGCGCTTCATGGCCATTGAGGACGAAAAGAAGCTGGTGCTCAGCCGCCGCATTGCAAGCGTGTGGGTGGTCATTGCCATGACCGCTTCCATCGTCATCGGCATGGTGGGCCTGGGCATGACCAAGGCGGGCGCGCTGGAGTTCCTGAGCGGCTCTTCCAGCGAGACCCTGATCGTGCGCGTGGCCAGCCTGATCGCCCAGCACGGCGTGCTGGCAGCCATTCTGGCAGGTCTGATCCTTGCCGGCATCCTTGCCGCTACCATGTCCACCGCCGACAGTCAGATGCTGGCAGCGGCCTCCAGCGTATCCCAGAACATCCTGCAGGAGTTTGGCCACATGAAGCTGACCGAGAAGCAGAGCCTGTTCGCTGCCCGCCTGACCATCATCTGCATCAGCGTGGTGGGCGTGGTGCTGGCCCGCGACCCCAACTCCAGCGTGTTCGGCATCGTCAGCTTTGCATGGGCCGGCTTTGGCGGCTCCTTTGGCGCAGTGGTGCTGTGCTCCCTGTTCTGGAAGCGCTGCAACTGGCAGGGCGCACTGGCCGGTATGCTCTCCGGCGGCCTGATGGTCTTTGTATGGAAGTACATCGTCAGCCCGCTGGGCGGCGTGTTTGGCATCTACGAGCTGCTGCCTGCCTTCCTGATGTCTCTGGTGGTCTGTGTTGTGGTGAGCCTTGTCACCCCGGCACCCTCGGCAGAGATCGAGGCAGAGTTCGACGCTGCCAAGTAAAAACGATTTAAAATGCCCTCCGCTGTGCTCTGGGCATAGCAGCAGAAAAATGATTGATCCTTATGCAAAAGAGCAAAGCCGGCGGGCTTTGCTCTTTTGCTTTTTCACGGGTGGGGACGCAGAGGAAAACGGCATTTAATTCAAAAGGATCAGCATGCTTCGCAGCATGGAAGCAGAAATCCAAAACAGAAAAAGAACAGAAGATCCAGCACGAGCCGCATCAGACGGGTAAGCGGCGTGCCGAAAGACATGGCGTGAATGATAAAAAGATTCACCTCACCCCAGCGCCGGTAGTAACCAGTTTGCTCAAAATTGTTCCAGAGCTCAAGAGATAGAAATTCAAATCCGGCAAACAATGGAAAAATGACCAGGGAGGACATCCAGCCGTCGGCCTGAAGCGAACCATCGCTGAGAGTCCGCCAGTGCACAGCTAATCTGCCTGGACAGGCAAAAATTCCCCACAGGGCAAGTGCAATGCTTAATGCAAGAAGAGCAGTACGCACAGAACGCCAGTCTACAGTGTGCTGGCGGCGCAGCATGGTGAAAAAATCTTCCAGAGGAACGGGAGGAGTGGCATTTTTTTGACGGGAGTCATGACAGTGCATCAGGTCAGCGAGGGTCAGGCCCAGCACATCGGCCAGCGGCTCCAGCGTGTTGATGTCTGGCAGCCCGATGCCGCGTTCCCAGCGGCTGACAGCTTTATCCGTAACGTGAAGCTGCTGAGCCAGTTCGGCCTGCGTCATGTTCCGCTCCCGGCGCACTTGTGCAAGGAATGCACCAAATTCTTTTGCATCCATTCTGCTCACATCCTTTTCCACAGGATAACACAGAAATGTGGAAAACACAACCGACGGAGCGTTTACCTGCCAGTCTGCAGAACAAAAAGGACGTGCTCCCTTGCGGGAACACGTCCTTTTTTATCGCTTCAGTATCAGGCGAAGATCAGCTTACAGCTGGGGGCCGGCAGAGACCAGAGCCTTGCCGTGCTCGTTGCCCTCGTACTTCTTGAAGTTCTTGATGAAGCGGCTTGCCAGATCCTTGGCCTTCTCTTCCCACTGGGAAGCGTCAGCATAGGTGTCGCGAGGATCCAGAATGCCGGTGTCCACGCCGTTCAGCACGGTGGGAACCTCGAAGTCGAAGTAGGGGATCTTCTTGGTGGGAACATTGTTGATGTCGCCGTTCAGGATGGCGTCGATGATGCCGCGGGTATCCTTGATGGAGATGCGCTTGCCGGTGCCGTTCCAGCCGGTGTTGACCAGATAAGCCTTGGCGCCGCTCTTCTGCATCTTCTTGACCAGCTCCTCAGCATACTTGGTGGGGTGCAGCTCCAGGAAAGCCTGGCCGAAGCATGCGGAGAAGGTGGGGGTGGGCTCGGTGATGCCGCGCTCGGTGCCTGCCAGCTTTGCAGTGAAGCCGGACAGGAAGTAGTACTGGGTCTGCTCGGGGCTCAGGATGGAGACCGGGGGCAGAACGCCGAATGCGTCAGCAGACAGGAAGATGACATTCTTTGCAGCGGGTGCAGAAGAAATGGGGCGGACGATGTTCTTGATGTGGTTGATGGGGTAGGACACACGGGTGTTCTCGGTAACGCTCTTATCAGCGAAATCGATGTGGCCCTCGGCATCCAGAGTGACGTTCTCCAGCAGAGCGTTGCGCTTGATGGCGTTGTAGATATCGGGCTCGGAGTCCTTATCCAGGTTGATGACCTTTGCGTAGCAGCCGCCCTCGAAGTTGAACACGCCGTTGTCGTCCCAGCCGTGCTCGTCATCGCCGATCAGCAGACGCTTGGGATCGGTGGACAGGGTGGTCTTGCCGGTGCCGGACAGGCCGAAGAAGATGGCGGTGTTCTTACCGTTCAGGTCGGTGTTGGCAGAGCAGTGCATGGAAGCCATGCCCTTCAGCGGCAGGAAGTAGTTCATCATGGAGAACATGCCCTTCTTCATCTCGCCGCCGTACCAGGTGTTCACGATGACCTGCTCCTTGCTGGTGATGTTGAACACAACAGCAGTCTCAGAGTTCAGGCCCAGCTCCTTGTAGTTCTCAACCTTGGCCTTGGATGCGTTGTAGACAACGAAATCGGGCTCAAAGTTCTCCAGCTCCTCAGCGGTGGGCTTGATGAACATGTTGGTGACGAAGTGTGCCTGCCATGCAACTTCCATGACAAAGCGGATGGCCATGCGGGTATCCTTGTTGGCACCGCAGAATGCATCCACCACGTACAGGCGCTTGTTGGACAGCTCCTTCTGAGCAATAGCCTTCACAGCAGCCCATGCTTCCTGAGAAGCAGGGTGGTTGTCGTTCTTGTACTCGTCGGAAGTCCACCACACGGTGTCCTTGGAGTTCTCGTCCATAACGATGAACTTGTCCTTGGGAGAACGGCCGGTGTAGATGCCGGTCATAACGTTCACAGCACCCAGCTCGCTGACCTGGCCCTTTTCGTAGCCTTCCAGACCGGGCTTGGTCTCTTCCTCGAACAGCTGCTCGTAGGAGGGGTTGTACACGATCTCAGTCGTGCCGGTAATGCCATACTTGGTAAGATCCAACTTTGCCATATTCGCTATACCTCTACTTTCGTTTGATCCATACGTCCTGTATAGGGCACAGCGTTTCCCGGCGGGCCGGGCGCTGCGCAGAAGGCTTGCAGTTTGTAAATGCAAATTCTCCTGTATACCATTATACATAAAAGTATCCCGAAATCAATAAACGAATCGTGCTATTTGCAGAAAAGAAACAAATTTCATTAAGAAATTTAACTGCCTGAAACAATTTCAGGAAACAAAAGCAGGGGGCAAGACCTGAAAAAATAAGGTGGAACGGCGGGAAAACAATTTTTTGATAAAATTTTGACGAGCTGGGATGCATGAAAAACCGAGCACAAAAACGGCCCTTCCCGCAAAACGGCGCGGCAGGGAAGAGCGGAACAGGATCCACAGCCCGATTTGTGCAAAATTTACGAGATTTTGACGATTTTTATGACAAAGAAGCTTTGCCTGTGGTATACTGTATCTGACAAAAGGACAGCCCCGCTTTTTCTGTGTGCTACATATAAAAAGGAAAAAGATCATGAAGACCATCTACATCCTGCTCACCCGGTCGGGTACCCTGCTTTCAAACCTTGTTTACGCTGTTACCGGTGCAAATTATACCCACGCTTCGCTGGCTTTTGACGAAGACCTGAGCTGCCTGTACAGCTCTACCCGCAAAAACGGCTATACCATGTTCCCGGCAGCCCAGCAGGGAATACCTGAACCGGGGCGTGTTCCGTCTGCGGGAGAACGTGCCCTGCGCACTGTATGCGCTGGATGTGAGCGATGAAGCCTACACCCGTGCCCGCCGCCGTGCCGAGCACATGATGGCCCACGGCAGCCTTTACCAGTTCAACGTTATCGGTCTTGCGCTCTGCGGGATGCATATCCGCTGGAAGCGCCGCCGGCACTATTTCTGCTCCCAGTTCGTCAGCGAGGTGCTGGAAAAGAGCGGTGCCATGGAGCTGCCCAAGCACAGCACCCTGATGCACCCGAACGACTACACCCGGCTGGAAGAGCTGCGGTGCGTATACAAGGGTACACTGGCCGGCCTGCCGCAGCGCCAGCAGATGGAATTTGACCAGAACGATACGGTGATCAGCGTATATCTGGGGCTGGCGCTGGGCCTGTTCCACACCGGCGCAGCCCGGGTGCGGAAGATTTTTTGAAAAAATTGAATTTTTGTGTTGACAAAGCAGGCGTGCTATGCTAAAATAGCCAAGTCGGGAGCGAACACCCGATGCAAAATGGACGTATGGCCCGTTGGTCAAGCGGTTAAGACAGAGGCCTCTCACGCCTTTAACATCGGTTCGATTCCGGTACGGGTCACCATTTTATAGTAGTAAAACGGTCATGTGCCGTTTTATATAGATGCCTCTTTAGCTCAGTCGGTTAGAGCACCTGACTGTTAATCAGGGTGTCGCCTGTTCGAGTCAGGCAAGAGGCGCCAGCAAAGCGATGGAAGTTTTCCATCGCTTTTTTCTTTTTCTCCGGCCGCTTTTGTTGACAGAAAATGCGAGGCGGGATATACTTAAAGCGTGTTTTAGAATTGAAAATTTGTTGGTGGGCGGATGCTTTTAAGGGCAGCATCCTCGCCTCTCAGGCGCATTCGCGCCAGCTCCCCCAAAGTGGGAGCTTTGGCAGTCTACACGAAGTATACCGTTATGCCAAGGCCTCTCCCTTTGGGAGAGGTGGATTTGCGGAGCAAAGACGGAGAGGGCGAGCCGCCTCCGGCAAATAAAGGAGAACATCATGAAAAAAATCATTCTGACCGGCGACCGCCCCACCGGCCGCCTGCATGTGGGCCACTATGTCGGTTCCCTGAAGGAGCGGGTGCGCCTGCAGAACTCCGGCGAGTACGATGAGATCTACGTTATGATCGCCGATGCACAGGCCCTGACCGATAACGCCGACAACCCGGAAAAGGTGCGCCAGAACATCCTGCAGGTGGCGCTGGATTATCTGGCCTGCGGCATCGACCCCGCCAAGACCCATATTTTCATCCAGTCCATGGTGCCGGAATTGACTGAGCTGAGCTTCTACTATATGAACCTCGTCACCGTGAGCCGCCTGCAGCGCAACCCCACCGTCAAGAGCGAGATCCATATGCGCAACTTTGAGACCAGCATCCCGGTGGGCTTCTTCTGCTACCCCATCAGTCAGGCGGCGGATATCACCGCTTTCCACGCCACCACCGTGCCTGCCGGTGAGGACCAGAAGCCCATGATCGAGCAGTGCTGCGAGATCGTGCGCAAATTCAACGCCGTTTACGGCGATACCCTGACCGAGCCGGAGATCGTGCTGCCCCAGAACGCCGCCTGCCTGCGCCTGCCCGGCACCGACGGCAAGGCCAAGATGAGCAAGAGCCTCGGCAACTGCATCTACCTGTCCGAGGAACCGGAGGACATCAAAAAGAAGGTCATGTCCATGTACACCGACCCCAACCACCTGCGGGTGCAGGACCCCGGCAAGGTGGAGGGCAACCCGGTGTTCATTTATCTGGATGCCTTCTGCCGCCCGGAGCACTTTGCCGAGTTCTGGCCGGAATACCAGAACCTCGACGAGGTAAAGGCACACTACCAGCGCGGCGGTCTGGGCGATGTGAAGGTGAAAAAGTTCCTGAACAGCGTCATGCAGGCCGAGCTGGAGCCCATCCGCACCCGCCGCAAAGAGTGGGAGCAGCGCCTGCCCGAGGTGGTGGAGATCCTGAAAGAGGGCAGCGCCTACGCGGAAAAGACTGCCGCTGCTACGCTGGCCGAGGTGCGCAAGTCCATGCGCATCGATTACTTCGACAACGACAACCTGTTGAAATAAAATCTATGAGAGTGTCCGGGATGCCGCAGGTGTTCCGGACACTCTTTTTATAGTTTACGAAAATTGCATAGAAAATGCGGTCAAACTGTGTTAAAATAGGGGCAATAAGTACAGAAAGTCCCCGCTCTGGGGGCGAGAGGAAAAAGGAAAATCACCATGCAAAAGACCATCTGGATCACTGGCGCAAGCTCCGGCATCGGGCAGGAGTTTGCACGCCGCTATGCAAAGCTGGGCTGCCGGCTCATCCTGACCGCCCGCCGCACCGACCGGCTGGAAGCGCTGGCCGCAAAACTGGGCACGCCCTGCCGCATCCTGCCTGCCGATCTTGCAAAGGAAGAGGACTGCCAGCGCCTTTTCAAGGAGCTGGAGGGGGAGACCATTGATATCTTTATCAACAACGCGGGCTTTGGCGTGTGCGGCAGCTATCTGGAGACCGACGACGCCCGGGAAGAGGAAATGATCCGGGTGAATGTGGAAGCCATGGCGCGGCTGTTCCGCTTTGCGGTGCGCAGGATGCACGCGGCAGGCGGCGGCACCATCCTGAACGTGGCGTCCTCGGCGGGGCTGCTGCCCGGCGGGCCCTATATGGCGGGCTACTATGCCAGCAAGGCCTATGTGGTCAGCCTGACCCGGGGCGTTGCCCGGGAGCTGCAGGAGCTGCACAGCCCGGTCTACGTGTGTGCGCTCTGCCCGGGGCCGGTGGATACCGAGTTCAACGACCGGGCAGGGGTGGTGTTTGCCCTCAAGGGCATTACGCCGGAGTTCTGCGTACAGGAAGCCATGCACGGCATGATGCACCGCAGGATCATCATTGTGCCCTCGGCCTTTATGCGGGCATGCACCACGGCACAGAAGCTGCTGCCCGCCTCCCTGCTGATGCCCATTGTGGCACGGCAGCAGAAAAAGAAGCTGGGATGATATTCTGGATGGCTCAATATGGCTCTTGTCAACAAGCCCAAATTTTTCCGCCGAAATTGTGCGCACCGCTAATGACTGAAACCGTGTATACAAGAAAAACCCGGGTTTTGCAGCTTTGCACGACTTTTCACGAAAAAATTTCCCGGAAAATTAAAAATACAGCAAAAATGCAGAAGAAAATGCCTTGACAGAGCCCAAAAAGAATGTTACCCTGTATACAAGAAGGATGCTAAAATTGAGAGTTCGGCTTTCTGAGCGTCCTGCAGAGCAAAAACGGGGCTTCCCCGCAAAGGAACAATTTGATTGGAGGACTCTATTATGGCACAGTGCACTCCCAAATCTTTTGATCTGACCGGCAAGGTCGCGCTGATCACCGGCGCATCTTATGGCATCGGCATGGCTATTGCAAAGGCAATGGCAGCCAACGGTGCAACCATCGTGTTCAACGACATCAAGCAGGAGCTGGTGGATAAGGGCATCGCTGCTTACGAAGAAGCAGGCATCAAGGCTCACGGCTACGTCTGCGACGTGACCGATGAGGATGCCGTCAACGCCATGGTGGCAAAGATCACCGAGGAAGTTGGCCACATCAACATTCTGGTCAACAACGCCGGCATCATCAAGCGCATCCCCATGACCGAAATGAGCGCTGCTCAGTTCCGTCAGGTCATCGATGTTGACCTGAACGCTCCCTTCATCGTGCAAAGGCCATCATCCCGACATGATCGCACAGGGCGGCGGCAAGATCATCAACATCTGCTCCATGATGAGTGAGCTGGGCCGTGAGACCGTCTCCGCCTACGCTGCAGCCAAGGGCGGCCTGAAGATGCTCACCAAGAACATCGCTTCTGAGTATGGCGCATACAACATCCAGTGCAACGGCATTGGACCCGGCTACATCGCTACCCCGCAGACCGCACCTCTGCGCGAGATCCAGCCCGACGCAGCCGTCATCCCTTCGACCAGTTCATCGTTGCCAAGACCCCCGCAGGCCGCTGGGGCGAGGCAGAGGATCTGGGCGGACCTGCTGTCTTCCTGGCATCCGAGGCTTCTGACTTTGTCAATGGCTGATCCTGTACGTCGATGGCGGCATTCTGGCTTACATCGGCAAGCAGCCTCAGTAATGGCTGAGGATATCCCAAAGGACTGAGCACGGCGGCAGCCGGGCAGGCTTTGCCTGCTGGCTGCCGCTTTTTGTGTTTGTATGGGAAAGGATGTTATGTTATAATGGAAAAACAGCATAAAGACGCAGTATGGGTGCCCCATGCCGAGATCGAGCCGGAGGTGTGCGGCAAGGGCGTAAAGCGCCGCATTCTGGCCTACAGCAAGGATGCCATGTGCGTGGAAAATACCTTTGAGACCGGCGGTGTGGGTGCCATGCACTGCCACCCGCACACGCAGGTCACCTACATCGTCTCCGGCCGCTACCGCTTTACCATCGGCGACGAGACCCGCGAGGTGGGCCCCGGCGACACCCTGCTCAAGCAGGACGGCGTGATGCACGGCTGTGTGTGTCTGGAAGGCGGCGTGATGCTGGACTTCTTTACCCCCATGCGCGAGGACTTTGTATAACACCTGCACCTGCAGGAGAAGATCATAAAAGGAGAAGAAACTACTATGAAGATCGCACTCATCAACGAGAACAGTCAGGCCGCCAAGAATGGCATCATTGAAGCTGCCCTGAAAAAGGTGGTGGAGCCCATGGGCCACGAGGTGGTCAACTACGGCATGTACGCTGCCGACGATGCTGCCCAGCTGACCTATGTGCAGTGTGGCATTCTGGCTGCCATCCTGCTGAACAGCGGCGCAGCCGATTACGTCATCACCGGCTGCGGCACCGGCGAGGGTGCCATGCTGGCTCTGAACAGCTTCCCCGGCGTGATCTGCGGCCATGTGGAGGACCCTGTGGATGCCTACACCTTTGCCACGTGAACGACGGCAACGCCGTTGCCATGCCGTTTGCCAAGGGCTTCGGCTGGGGCGGTGAGCTGAACCTTGAGTACTGCTTCGAGAAACTGTTTGGCTTCGGCCACGGTCAGGGCTACCCCAAGGAGCGCGTGGAGCCTGAGCAGCGCAACAAGAAGATCCTGGACGGCGTGCGTGCCGCTACCTTCAAGCCGCTGATCGAGTGCCTGAAGAGCATCGATCAGGACCTGCTGAAGGGCGCTGTGGCCGGTGCAAAGTTCAGCGAGCTGTTCTTCGCCTCCTGCAAGGACGAGGAGCTGGCAGCATACGTCAAGACGCTGCTGTAAGAGGATGCTGCTATGGGCTGGCTTTATCATCTGAACGCAGGCGTTACCCATGGACTGGAAGGCTTTCTGGAGACCGCAGTGCCCATGATCGCGGGCCTTGCCGAAGTGATCGGTCTGTTTATCATCGTCACCAGTCTTATCAAGGCCACCTACCACTATGTGCGGGCGACCTTCTTCCATGACCACCATGATTTCCACCACGAGATGAGCAGCGGCCTGACCACGGCGCTGGAATTCCTGATGTCGGCGGAGATCGCAAAGACCTTCCTTTTGCAGAATCTGGAGTCGGTGGTGCCGTTGGCTGCCACCTTTGCACTGCGCGCCATGATGAGCTTGATGCTGCACTGGGAAATGCAGGGCGGACACCGCTCCGGCCGCAAAAAAGCGGAAAACGACACAGAAGCGGAAAAGAATGACTAGTGCGCAGCTGAAAACAAAGTTTTGCCAAACTTTTGCCGTGATAACTTTCTTTGCGTTGTGAAAAACGTAAAACCTTGACATGAGCCCTTGACACTTTTGCACAAAGGGACTATACTCTTGCCATCGAAAGCAAAGGCGCTGACGGAATTGATTCCGCCAGCGCCTTTTGTGTTTTCGGGGATATTGCCGCTCGGGGGAAGATAGAGGGTCTCCTGAGTGCAAATGAAGCGTTCCTGCGTGCGATCGGCACGGGGAACACCGCACACGCCAAAAGGTTCTGGTGCCTTGCGGCATCACATTCGTGGGAGGTATGAAAAGTTATGTTCAGCTCCATCAACACCTGTTGGACGCTCGTGGGAGCGTTCCTTGTCTACTTCATGCAGGCGGCTTCGCCTTGTGCGAAGCCGGTTTCACCCGTGCCAAGAACACCGGTAATATTCTGATGAAGAATATGATGGACTTCTGCATCGGCACCCCGTGCTACTGGATCATCGGCTTTGGCCTGATGTTCGGCGGCACCGGCGCACTGATCGGCGGCTTCGACCGTTCATTCAGGCGATTACAGCCATCTGGGTCTGGATATCCCGCTGTGGGTCTACATCGTGTTCCAGACCGTGTTCTGCGCAACGGCTGCCACCATCGTCTCCGGCTCCATGGCCGAGCGCACCAACTTCAAGGCTTACTGCGTTTACTCTGCTGCGATCTCGCTGGTGGTTTACCCCATCTGCGGCCACTGGATGTGGGGCGGCGGCTGGCTGCAGAGCATGGGCTTCCATGATTTTGCAGGCTCTGCAGCAGTCCACAACGTGGGCGGCGTCATCGCTCTGCTGGGCGCATGGATGCTGGGCCCCCGCATCGGCAAGTACGACAAGAACGGCAAGCCTCACGCCATTCCCGGCCACAACCTGACCGCCGGTGCTCTGGGCGTGTTCATCCTGTGGTTCTGCTGGTTCGGCTTCAACGGCGGTTCTTCTCTGAGCCTTGCCACCGACGAGGCCATGACCATGACCGGTCTGGTCTGCTTCAATACCAACCTTGCTGCAGCCGTTGCCACCTGTGTGACCATGATTTTTACATGGCTGCGCTACGGCAAGCCCGATGTCTCCATGACCCTGAACGGTTCTCTGGCCGGTCTGGTGGCGATCACTGCAGGCTGCGATACCGTTTCTCCCTTCGGCGCATTCTTCATCGGCTTTGTGGCCGGCTTGCTCGTTGTTCTGAGCGTTGAGTTTTTCGATAACATCGCCAAGGTGGATGACCCTGTTGGTGCAGTTTCCGTCCACTTTGCAAACGGCGTATGGGGCACCATTGCGGTGGGTCTGTTCTCCACCGGTGCCAACACCGAGCACGCAGGTCTCTTCTACGGCGGCGGTCTGGCACAGCTGGGCACCAGCTGCTGGGTCTCGTGACCGTTGATATCTATGTTGTGGTCGTGATGTTCGTTGTCTTCAAGCTCATCGATAAGTTCATCGGCCTGCGCGTTCCCGCAGAGGTGGAGATCGACGGTCTGGACATCCACGAGCATGGTCTGGCATCTGCCTACGCCGGCTTCTCCATCTCCGATGCAAACTCTGCTGTCATGGTGCCCAACGAGAACACCGACCTCGGCGAGGACGATGTGACCAAGGCCACCGACAAGCAGATCAGCGCTGCCGTTCCTGTGATGCGCGAGCCTTCGCCCGTGATCCACGATGGCGTGTACGACACTGGTATGCACAAGGTGTCCATCATTGCAAAGCTTTCCAAGTTCGATCAGCTCAAGACTGCCCTCAACGATCTGGGCGTTACCGGCATGACCGTCACTCAGGTGATGGGCTGCGGCATCCAGAAGGGCACTTCCGAAAAGTACGCGGCGTGCCTGTGGATACCACCCTGCTGCCCAAGATCAAGGTGGAGGTCATCGTCTCCAAGATCAGCGTGGACGCTGTGGTGGAGGCTGCCAAGAAGGCACTGTACACCGGCCATATCGGCGACGGCAAGATCTTTGTGTACAATGTGACCCGCGTGGTCAAGATCCGCACCGGCGAAGAGGACTTTGCCGCCCTGCAGGATGTGGAGTAAAGCTCCAAAATTCTAACAGCTGTCCCGCTGCGGTGCAGGCGCACCGGCACGACACCGGCCCTGTGCAGCAGTGTGATATTTGCGTTTGCGTCAGCAACGAAAGCTTCAGTGGAGCTTTCGAGCGGCCAAATGGTCTGCGAAAGCAGATGGAGGGGCCTCGCCCCGACAAATGCCCGTTGTTCTCCTTTTTCCTTTTTTCTGATCCGACTCAAAAGCCCCGCTTCTGCGCACAAAGAAGCGGGGCTTTTGGCATTTGTTTTACCGGGTATGTAAAAGTTGTATAATATCCTTTGCCGTTCTTTGGTTGACATTGATAGAAAAACATGTTATGTTTTGGCGCATATAGACAAAATCAGATCGAAAATAAGAGAGGTGCGGGGAAGAAACATGTGGAAAATAAAGGAATGGTTCCTGCATTATAAGGAAGCGATCCGGGTCTCGCTTCTGGCGCTGTTCCGCTGGACGCTTCTGGCTGTGTGCACCGGCGTGCTGTGCGGCGGCATCGGAACGCTGTTCCATCTGGCAGTGGAATGGGTGACCGAGCAGCGCACGGAGCATGTCTGGCTGCTATGGCTTCTGCCTGCGGCGGGCATCGCCATCACGGCTCTGTATAAGGCGACGGGCTGTGTCGGCAAGGGCACCAACGATGTGCTGCGGGCCGTGCAGGACGGCAGCTCGGTGACGCCGTGGCTGGTCCCGGCCATCTTTCTGGGCACTGTGCTCACCCATCTGTGCGGCGGCTCGGCCGGCCGCGAGGGCGCAGCGCTGCAGATGGGCGGCAGCATCGGCTGGAATATTGGCCGGGTGCTGCACTTCAACAATCATGACTGCCGCACGGCTACCGTGTGCGGCATGGCGGCATTTTTTTCGGCGCTGTTCGGTACACCGCTGACCGCGACCCTGTTTGCGATGATGGTGGTGGATGTGGGTCTGATGCTGACCGTGGCCTTCGTGCCGGGCTTTCTGGCGGCGCTCATTGCATACAGCATCTCGCTGAAGGCCGGCATTGCGCCCACACGGTTTGTGATGGAAGCGCCGCCGCTGGATGCCCGGACGGTGGTGCGCACCGCCGTGCTGGCCATGTGCTGCGCGGTGGTGGCGGTGATTTTCTGCCAGATGCTGCACTTTTTGAGCATGAGATCCCCAAACTGCTGCCGAATCCGTGGGTGCGGGCTGCTGCAGGCGGTGCGGCTGTGGTGGCGCTGTCCTACCTGATGGGGGTGGGCCGCTATAACGGTGCCGGCATGGATGTCATTATGGATGCCGTTGAGCTGGAGCAGGCTCTGCCGTGGGACTTTGTGTGCAAATGGTGCTTACGGTGCTGACCCTGAGCGTGGGCTTCAAGGGCGGCGAAGTGGTGCCGAGTTTTTACATCGGCGCAACGTTTGGCTGCGTGGTGGGGCCGCTGCTGGGGCTCCCGGCGGGCTTTTCTGCTGCAGTGGGTCTGGTGTGCGTGTTCTGCGGGGCGACCAATACGCTGGTGGCTTCCATTGTACTGGCGGCTGAGCTGTTCAGCGGGGCCGGGTTTGAGCTGATGGCGCTGGCCTGCGGCCTGAGCTATATGTTCTCTGGCTATCACAGCCTGTACTCCAGTCAGGGGTTCCGCACCAGCAAGCTTTTTTCGGAATTCCTGCAGCCGAAGGAAGAAAAATGAAGAAAAAATTTCATGGCTGCGTCTCTTGATTTTTTCGGCGGGACGTGCTACAATCAGCGTAGTTTCATCCTGTAAAAGCGATGATGCGGACAAACTGAGTTCCCGTCTCCATGATGCAGAGAGGGCTGCCCCGCAAGCGCTGCAAGCAGCCTGTCATGTGCCGGAGCTCTACCACCGCAGAGCGCAGAGGAGAACCTCTGCCGGGTGCGCCCGTTACAGCACAGCGAGTGGCGTGCAGAAAAGCACGCAATTCGGTGGAACCGTGGAACGTTTCTGATTTTTTCAGGCGCTTCATCCCGTGAGTAAGTGTGCGGGATGAAGCGCTTTTTTGTTTTACTTTATCTGTCAAAGGAGCAAACATTATGAAGATCATCTATAAGGACGGTCATGTGGACGAGTGCCCGCAGGATCAGGAACTGCACGTTATCCGTCACACCGCAGCCACATCATGGCGCAGGCCATCAAGCGCCTGTATCCGCAGGCTGATTTCGCCTTCGGCCCCGCTACCGAGAACGGCTTCTACTACGACGTCGATCTGGGCGACCAGAAGCTCAGCGACGAGGATCTGGCAAACATCGAAAAAGAGATGCGCAAGATCGTCAAGGAGAACCTGCCCATCAAGCCTTTCATCCTGCCCCGCGCCGAGGCCGTGAAGCTGATGGAAGAGCGCAAGGAGAACTACAAGATCGAGCACATGGCTGATCTGGCCGATGAGACCGAGTTCAGCTTCTTCCAGCAGGGCGAGTACGTGGATATGTGCATCGGACCCCACCTGACCTACACCAAGGCGCTGAAGGCCTTCAAGATCACCCAGCAGTCCGGCGCATACTGGAAGAACGACAAAGAAAACAAGATGCTCACCCGCATCAATGGCGTGGCCTTCCGCAATCAGGAAGAGCTGGATGCATGGGAGAAGGAGCAGCAGGAGGCCCGTGAGCGCGATCACCGCAAGATCGGCAAGGAAATGGGCCTGTTCATGACCGACGATCTGGTTGCCGCGGCCTGCCCATGTTCCTGCCCGCAGGCTACACCGTCTGGCAGGAGCTGGAGAACTATATCAAGGAGAAGGAGCGTGCACGCGGCTATCTGCACGTTATGACTCCCTGCATCGGCACTGTGAACCTGTATAAGACCTCCGGTCACTGGGATCACTACCGTGAGAACATGTTCCCCGCCATGGAGATGGAGGGCGAGAGCTATGTTCTGCGCCCGATGAACTGCCCCCACCACATGATGATCTACGCAAATCGTCCCCATTCTTACCGTGACCTGCCTATGCGCATCGGTGAGATCGCCCACGATTTCCGTTACGAGTCCTCCGGCACCCTGAAGGGCATCGAGCGCGGCCGTCACTTCTGCCAGAACGATGCTCACCTGTTCTGCACCCCGGAGCAGATCAAGAGCGAGGTCGCAAACGTGTGCGACCTGATTTTTGAGGTGTACAAGGACTTCAACATTACCGATTACCGCTGCGTGCTGAGCCTGCGTGATCCTGCCGATAAGAAGAAGTACCACGACGATGATGCCATGTGGAACCATGCAGAGCAGGCCCTGCGCGAAGTGCTGACCGAGCTGGGCATCCACTTCACCGAGGAGATCGGCGAGGCTGCCTTCTACGGCCCCAAGCTGGACGTGAACGTCAAGCCCGCCGTGGGTGCCGAGTACACCCTGTCCACCTGCCAGCTGGACTTCTGCCTGCCCGCAAAGTTCCACCTGACCTACGTGGACAAGGACGGCACCGAAAAGACCCCCGTGGTGCTGCACCGCGCCATCCTGGGCTCTCTGGACCGCTTCATGGCTTACCTGATCGAAGAGACCAAGGGCAAGTTCCCCACCTGGCTGGCTCCCACGCAGGTCAAGGTGCTGCCCGTTTCCGAAAAGACGCTGGACTACGCCGAGGGCGTGACCGAAAAGCTGGTGGAAGCCGGTGTCCGTGTTGTGCTGGACGACGACAACCAGAAGATCGGCTACAAGATCCGCGAGGCACAGCAGGTGGACCGTGTGCCTTATATGCTGGTTCTGGGTGCCAAGGAAGCCGAGGCAGGCAACATCTCGGTGCGTGACCGCAAGGGCGAGACCACCACGATGGAGCTGGATGCGTTCATCGCAAAGGTGACTGCCGAGATCCGCAACCGCAGCCTGTAAGCAGACACTGCAAAACACAAAGCGCCGCTTTTCCGGCAGGGGAGAGCGGCGCTTTTTTTGCATGGCAACAACGAATGTAAGGATCCGTATGGATGCCGCAAACTGAAAAAATACCGCCGCCTTGACTTTTTTGCAAGGATGCATATAATAAGGGTAGAGAAAGTTGATAGAGATTGAGTATTGCATCGGTCTCACACAAAAGTGAACCCCCTCGGAGTTGCCGCTCCAAGGGGGTTCTTGTGCTTACTTGCCCTTGCGGTGACTATCAAGCCACTTGCACAGATAGTTTGCCGTTACCTGCGCTGCGACAGCACGAGAAAGTTGCCTAAAATTGAGTTCATCGGTCCTCACCCCCTTCTGATGCCAGAATGGGAAGGGCAGCGCGACCAGTATAGCACAAAAATCGACAGTGTGCAATTTTCGGCAAATAACAACACATAAACGGGAAGGCCCTGTTCCGATCGGAACGGGGCCTTCGCTTATGTTATATACTCCGTAAAGAGAGTTACACGTTTTCCTTCTGGACGCTCTTGACGGCCAGAGCCTTGGCAGGCTTCATCAGCAGCACGCACACGCCGTTGAAGAGAACGGAACCCACGATGAAGGTGATGAAGAACTGGGGCAGGTGGGTGGCCAGAGCGGTGGTGTCGATGCAGGCCACAGTCAGGTAGCAAAGCCCACGTTGTTCAGCACCTTGGGTGCGTAGGGGTGCAGGATGATGAGGATGAACAGCACCACGGCCAGCGGGATGAGGAAGCCGAAGAAGCTGCCCAGCACCGGGGTCAGGGCCGTGATGGAAAGCAGAGCGATCACAGTGAGGATCAGACCCACAAGACCACCCAGCTCAACGGTGACGAAGCGATCCTTCACATCGCCTTCCAGCGTGAACATCATGATATTGCTCAGAAAGATCAGCCAGCTGTACTCCAGACCGGTCACATGGATGATGGCATTGGCGATCAGGATCCACACCAGCAGCATCAGGCGGAAATACAGCAGAAAGCGCTTGGTAATGGCTTCATTCATGATAAAATACCTCTTTCTTGATCGTATTGGAAAGCTTTGCTTTCACTAAAGGACGCTTTTTGACAGGTAAAACCTGCATTGATGCCGCCATTATACAATATTTACATGGCAAAAACAATACTTTTGCAATAATAAATTGCATATTTTGGAAATTTTAACTTGCGGAACGAAGGGACGATTGAAAAATGGCAGAGCGAGGCGGAGCCATTTCAAATTGTTTTTCTGTCCAAAATGGAGTATAATGAGACAATAAATATTCTGCCGCGGCTGCGGCTCAGATACGGGAGGAACCTTATATGAACAAACCGGTACTGGTGGTCATGGCGGCTGGCATGGGCAGCCGCTACGGCGGCATGAAGCAGATCGACCCGGTGGGGCCGAACGGTCAGGTGATCGTGGATTATTCCCTTTACGATGCCCGCCGCGCAGGCTTTGAGACGGTGGTCTTTGTTATCAAGCATGAGATCGAGGATGCTTTCAAGGCAGCCATCGGCGAGCGTGTATCCAAGGCCATGAACGTGAAATACGCCTTCCAGCAGCTGGATGAGCTGCCCGCAGGCTTTGCCGTGCCGGAGGGCCGTGTCAAGCCCTGGGGCACCTGCCACGCCGTTCTGGCTGCAAAGGACCTCATCGACGGCCCGTTTGCAGTCATCAATGCCGATGATTATTACGGCCCGGAGGCCTTCCGGGTGATGTATGATTACCTGTCCACCCACGAGGACGGCAGCTATTACGACTACTGCATGGTAAGCTATCTGCTCCGGAACACTGTCTCCGAGAACGGCAGCGTGGCCCGCGGCGTATGCGTGACCGAACCCGACGGCACCCTGCACAGTGTGACCGAACGCACCCGCATTGAAACGTACGAAAACGGCGTACACTTCACCGAGGACGGCGGCGCAAGCTGGACCGACCTGCCCGGCGATACCCCGGTGAGCATGAACCTGTGGGGCTTTGGCAAAAGCTTTCTGGACGAAGCCGAGCAGCGCTTTGCGGGCTGGCTGACCGAAAATCTGCCCAAAAACCCGCTCAAGTGTGAGTATTTCCTGCCGCTGGTGGTCACGGAGCTGATCGAAGAGGGCAAGGCAAAAATTCAGGTGCTGCGCAGCACGGATAAATGGTACGGCGTTACCTACCGTGAGGACAAGCCGCTGGTGGTGGAAGCCATCGCCCGCAAAACGGCAGAGGGCCAGTACCCGGAAAATCTGTGGGCCTGACCATTTAAAATGCCCTCCGCTTGGCTCTGGGCACCCGGCACAACTTTTCTGTAAAAACAAAAATCGGAAACGACCGCAGTCGTTTCGGTTTTTTTAACGTTTAATCACTTATTTTGTCTGGGGAGGGGTAAGGGATGCCCCTTCATCCGAGAAGATCCAGAGCGTTTCATCGATATGAGAGCCACTCCTGGAGTAGGGTGTCACCTTGACGCGGAAGGTGGTGTCGTCGGTCTTTTTATAGGTGTGCTCCACGATGTCGCCGGTCAGGACCTTGCTGCGGATATAGTTGTAGTCCAGCAGGTCCGCCAGACTCTCGCGGTAGGCGGGCTGCACCTGCGTATCACGGTACTGCTGCAGAACGGCGAGGAAAGAGCCGCCGGAGGTGTCCAGAATTTTCTGGAAATAGTCCGGGACGATCACGCCGCGCATACGGTCGGTCTTCAGATCCACAACGAACACGCTCTTGTACTTGGGGGCAAGGACCCGCAGGAAATGCTCGGCATCCCGCTTTTCGGTCAGGGTCTGCTCCAGCTTCTCGTTCAGGCCCCGCAGCTGGCGCTCCTGGCCGTTGCGGGCATAATAGGCCTGCTTGTCCTGCCGCATGGCAGCTTCGGCCTGATTCATGGCATCGTCCAGCCGGTGCAGGTCGTTGGTGCTCTGGATGCCCACCGAGATCTCATATTCCTTCGCGCGCAGGAAAGCACGCATCTTGTCCACAGCCACCCACACGCTGTAGGGCGGCTGGTTCGGGGTGAGGATCACGAATTCGTCACCGCCGATGCGGTAGATGCGGCTGGAAACAAAGAACTTGCGGGCCGCATTGGCAATGAAGCAGAGCATGGCATCGCCGCTGCGGTGGCCCAGATGGTTGTTGATCTCATGCAGGCCCACCACATCGATGTAGGTGCACACCATGGAGTCGTATTCGCTGGACTGCAGCGTCCGCAGATCGGTCTCGAAGAGGCTGCGGTTCAGCAGGCCAGTCAGGGTGTCGTGGCTGTAGGAGAAGTCCAGCTCCTCGCTGAGATGGTCGGCCTGTGCATCCTCACGCACCACCACGGTGGCCCATGGGTTCTGGGCGCAGCAGTTGCGGCAGGGCAGAAATTCCATGGTGATCCACACGAACTGGCCGGACACGTTTTTGCGGAAGCGGTAGGCCTCCGGCTGCTGGGTGCTGAAAACAGCGGAGCGCAGGGCCTCCAGATCGGTTTGGTCGGTGAACATCTCCGCGTCGTCTGGGTGGATCACCTTGTTCGTCACCATGCGCTCACAGTAAGCGGCAAAGTCCTCCTCAGTGTCCGAACCCGCACCGGGCAGGCGCGGATCCCGCTTGATGACCCGGTATTCGCCGGTGGAAAGATTCAGCAGGGAAAGCTCCAGCACATTATCCGCAAAGATCTGGTAGGCCTGCAGCGCCAGTGCGGTCTGCTCGCTGTCGGAGATGGGTGCCCGGCGGTCACGGCACATCAGGTCGCGGCGCATATCCCAGTAATCCTCGCTGTTGGGCTGGGCCAGCAGGGCCTCGGCGTTCTCCACCGGCATGGGCTTGTAGAAATAATAGCCCTGCGTATACAGGCAGTCGGCGGCCTGCAGCATGGAGACCTGCTCCGGCGTTTCCACGCCCTCGGCGATGATGGGCAGATTCAGGCGGTGGGCCATATCCACCACCGATTCCACGATCTGCACGCCCTTGCTGCGGTTCTGCTGGTTCATGTCGATGAGCTTCATGTCCAGCTTGATGGCATCCACGTTGGTGTCCTTGAGCATATTCAGCGAAGAATAGCCGCTGCCAAAGTCGTCCATCATCACAGAGAAACCTTTGCGGTGCAGGCCCTGGATGGTGTTTTCCACCAGAGAAGCGTTTTCGGCCAGCATGGTCTCGGTGATCTCGGCCAGCAGGAGCTTGGGCTCCAGCTGATACTTTTCCACAAGGTTGGAGAAGATCTGCGGCACGTCCAGATTGACGATATCCACCACAGAAACGTTCACAGATACAGGCACAAGATTGCTGCCGCTCTCCTGCCACTTGTGCAGGGTCTTGCAGACAGACTCCCAGATGTACTGATCCAGCTGGGTCACAAGGCCGGTGCTTTCCAGCAGGGGCATGAACTCAGACGGGGGCACGCAGCCGCGGGTGGGGTGGTTCCAGCGCACCAGTGCTTCCATGCCCACGATGGCGCGGGTCATGCTGTTGCACTTGGGCTGCAGAAAGAAGCAGAACTCGTGATTTTTCAGGCGTGCTCCAGCTCGCTCAGCAGCTGACGCTGCTTCTTGAGACGGCTGAGCATGGCCGGAGTAAAGGGGTGCATACCGCCTACGGCCGGGCTGGGGTCTACCGATGCGATCTGTGCAAGTGCATCGGGTTGCAGTGCGCCGACATTTTCATTCGACTTCAGTTCTTCGGACATGATAAATCCCTCGCTGTTGGATGTTTTCGACAAAATATGGCATTTTAGAAAACAGTATAGCACGATTTTAAACCTTTGAAAATAGATATTTAAAACATTGCGACATTGCGGCAAAAAAGAACGGAACACCAGACGGGTCCGGAAGGCGGGGCATAAAAAGACCGCTGCATTCCTGTGCAGCGGTCTTTTGGGCAGCGGTCTCAGGCATCCTTGCGGGTGTCGGAGCCGTTTTTCTTCGGTTCTTCTTCGGGGCTTTCCCGGCGGGCAAGACCAAGGCGCAGGGCCTTGAGGGTGGTCTTTTTTACGCCATGCTTCAGGCCGGGGAAGCGCGCGGCATGCGGCGCGGGCCAACGATGCGGGGGGTGCGCAGCAGCTGGGCCTGCATTTCATCGCTGCGGGCCTGTAGCTCCTCGGCCAGCTGTTCCAGACGCAGCAGCTCGGCAGCGCGCTCCATCGTGCCCTTGGCGGCCAGCTGTGCAGCCTTGGCGGCTTCGGCCGTGTTGAGCTTGGCGATCTCGGAAGCACGCTTTGCGGCCTCGCGGGCCTCTTCGGCCTTGGCACGGACGGCGGCCAGCGTTTCACGAAGGGCGCGCTTTTCCGGTGCGGCTTCGCGGGCCTCGGCGGCAGCAAGCTTGAGCTGCAGGCGCTGCTCGTCCAGCTTCTGGTCGGCGTTCAGGGTGGTGGTGCCCAGCAGCTGGGTCATGGCATCGCTGACGGCATGGATACTGTCAGCCAGCTGCTCCATGGCATCCAGCGTCTTGGCCAGACCGGAGGCGGCAAAGGCCGTAACGACTACGTCTGCCGCGTAGACTGCATAGAGCACACACATAACGACAAAGCCCACAAAGGGCGGGACCATATCCACAAGACCGGCGACGACCGGGTGGACGATGCGCATGACCACCAGCGTGCCCACGCCCCACAGCAGGCTGAATTCCAGACAGATGTAGCCGCCGATGTTGAAGGGAAAGTCGCTGTAGTCCCACCAGCGGGTGTGATAGAGCTTATACAGTGCCCAGCCGCCTACCAGTTCCAGCGCACTGGGCAGGATGACACCGCCGATGTACAGCAGCAGGACGCTGTTCTGCAAAGGGGTCAGGGTGAACAGCACAATGACCATGCCGAAGCCGTAAATGGGGCACACCGGGCCGTTGAGAAAGCCGCGGTTCACCAGCTGACCGGTGGTGGCGGCGGCAAAGATGACCTCCAGACACCAGCCGGTGCAGGAATAAATGAGGAAGAAGGCCAGCACATGATACAGCGAAAAGCCGCATACTGTGGTGGTCGTGAGAAAGTTGAGCATAAAACACCTCCTGTGAGAATCAGGCTGCTGTGCAGGTCAGTTCTGTTTTTGTACGATCTTGTATTCATCGCCCGACTCAAAGAACGGGCAGGCAGCTGTGCTGCGGGAAAGATAGCGGGCCATCTCTCCTCGTCCAGACAGCCGCCCTGAGCACAGTACCAGCTGCCGTACTCGTCCTGCACATTGTTCAGGCAGATCTCGCAGGGGTCATTCATTGCCTTCGCCTTCCTGTGCAGCCTTGGCAGCAGCCTCGGCCTCGGCCGCTTCGCGGGCCTGACGCTTGAGGATCTTCGGCTCGATCCAGGTCACGCTGGCAGGGTCCGGGTCCTTGCGGGCGATCAGGGCCTTGATCTTGATGCCCATTTCGGTGAACATGCCCTCGTGTTCGGTGCGGATGTTCCACTCCGGCTCGTTCTCATGGAGGTCAAAGGTCATCCACTCGATGTCGTAGCCGGAAGCGGGGAAGTATTCCAGACTGTCGCGGAACAGATCATCGTCGTCGGTCTTGAAGTAGATCTCGCCGCCGTCCTTGAGGAACTCACGGTAGTTGATGAGCTGGCGCGGGTAGGTGAGGCGGTGCTTGTGGGAAGAGCCGTTCTTGCTCCACGGATTGCAGAAGTTGATGTAGATGCGGCTGACCGTATCCTCGGCGGTAATGACCCCCTTGATGCGCTCGATGTCGGTGCTCATGATCTTCACGTTGTCGATGGGGCGGCCTGCAGCCTGATAGGCGGCTTCGATCTTGCGCTTGGCGAGGATGAGCACCTTATCGGTGATATCGATGCCCAGATAGTTGTTTTCCGGGTGGCGCAGGCCAACTGGGAGATGAAGCCGCCCTTGCCGCAGCCCAGTTCCAGCACAAAGGGCTGCTCCGGGCGGGCGTACTGGGCGTGCCACCTGCCGCCCCAGATCAGCGGCTCGTGCACATGGAAGTCGCTGCCATCAGCTCGTCGTGGGCATAGGGTTTGAAACGCATTCTCATAGTTTGTTGTTCTCCTTGATGTTGTAAAACCTCTCAGCTCGCATTCGCTCGGCAGCTCCCCCGAAAGGGGGAGCTTTTTGACTATAAGAGGGAAAGCTATTCGGTTTTTGCAATAGAAGCCCCCTGAGAGGAAAGACTTCCCACGGTCGGGACAGATTCTCCCCGCGCCGGGGAGAAATGTCACTGCAGGTGACAAAGAGAGGAACAGATGTCACGCAAGTGACAAAAAGGGGAGCAGTGGCATCGAGCAGCGATGACGGAAGGAGTTATTTCGTCTTTCTTAAAAATTCCTCCACCTGTTCCGGTGCAGCGGCGCAGCTGCCCTGACAGATGCCGGGCTTGCCGCCGCCGCGTCCGTTCAGGGCGGCGTTCAGGGTTTTGGTCAGGGCGCGCACATCGCCGTCTGCCTGCGCGATGCAGTAGCCGGTGCCCTTTTCGGTGGGGGTCAGGGCGGCGCAGAGACCGGTGGTGGCTTCGGTCAGGCGCACCGCCAGCCGGTGCAGGCCGTCCGGGTCAAGGCCGGGCACTGTGCGGATGGCATCCTCACCGGGGTTTGCCAGCTGGGCAAGTGCATCAAACAGCTGAGAACATACGCCAAAGTGTGTAAACTTGAGCGTAGTATACTCGTCGTAGACGCGATGCACCGCCACAGCGGTCTGGTCAGCCTTGGCCGAGAGCAGCGCCCCGATCTCTGCCTGCCGCTGGCGCATAGCCTGTGCAGCAAGCAATGCCCGCTGGCCGCACACCACGCTCAGCCGCACGCCGCCCTTGTAGTTCTCAGATGCCAGAATTTTGATCTGTCCCACCTGTCCGGTGGTGCGGGTGTGGGTGCCGCAGCAGGCGCAGACATCCGCACCGGGAATGGTCACGATGCGCACCTGCCCTTCGATCTCCTTTTTGGAGCGGTAGACAAGGGCGGCAAGCTCCTCCCGGGTGGGGTAGCTGACCAGCACCGGCACATCCTGCCACACGATGCGGTTGGCGGCAAGCTCGGCTGCCTGCAGGCCCTCGGCAGAAATGGGCACGCTGGTGTCCATGCGCACAGCCTCGGAACCGATGTGGAAGCCCACGTTCTCGGCCCCGAACATCTGGTGCAGGATGCCGGAAAGGATGTGCTCACCGGTGTGCTGCTGCATTTTGTCAAACCGCCATTCCCAGTCGATGCAGCCGGAAACAGCGGTGCCGGGAACAGCGCTTTCCGGCAGAGCGTCCACGCTGTGCCAGAGGATGCCGTCATGCTCGTGCACATCGGTCACATTCAGCGTGGCACCGTCCGGCAGGGTCAGGGTGCCCCGGTCGGCAGGCTGACCGCCGCCCTCCGGGTAAAACACTGTGCCGTCCAGCGCAATGCGCCCGCCGCCGGTCTTTTCGTCCGGCTCTGCGGCAAGGATGGTGCTCTCGCACTGGGTGCGGAAAGCGTCCTGTTCAAAGTATTTTTCTGTGCGCTGCATGGTACCTCCAAAAACCCTCTCAGTCATCGCTGCGCGATGCCAGCTCCCCCGAAAGGGAGCTTTTTCTCTGGAGGGAAAATAAGACTTCCGGGCTGAAGGCGCCTCTCACCAAGCCATCGTCTGAAGCTCCCCCTTCGGGGGAGCTGGCGCGAAGCGCCTGAGAGGGTTATCCCGTAAAAATAAGTATACCACGTTTTTTGCCTGTGGAAAATAGTCTGCGGATATGTTATGATAAGAAACAACGATATTCCCATAAAATGTTAAAAATGAGGAAGGTAATAGCATGCGTGAAAGTGGAATCCTGATGCCGGTGTCCAGCCTGCCCGGCCCTTACGGTATTGGCTGCTTTGGCAAGGAAGCATTCAAGTTTGTGGATTTTCTGGCACAAGCGGGCCAGAAGATCTGGCAGATCCTGCCGCTCAGTCCCACCGGCTACGGTGACAGCCCCTATCAGAGCTGCTCGGCCTTTGCGGGCAACCCCTATTTTATCGACCTCGACGCCTTGAAGGAAGAAGGCCTGCTCACCGCCGCCCAGCTCAAGGCCGAAAAATGGGGCACAGACCCCAAAGAGGTGGACTACGGCACTTTGTATGTGAGCCGCTTTAAAGTCCTGCGCACCGCCTACGCCGCATGGCGCAAGCAGTGCGCTGGGCTGCACGGCTGCAGCTATTACTTCCCGGATGATTATTATGCCTTTACCCTCGCCAATGAGGAATGGCTGGACGACTACGCCCTGTACATGGCCCTGAAAGTGGCCAACGGCATGAAGAACTGGGTGGAGTGGGACAAGCCCTACCGCCTGCGCGACAAAAAGGCCCTTGCTGCCTTTGCCGCCGAAAACGAGGAAGAGATCGGTTTCTGGAAGTTCGTGCAGTACAAGTTTGCGGCCCAGTGGCAGGCGGTGAAGGCCTATGCCAACAAAAAGGACGTGCAGATTTTGGGCGATATCCCCATCTACGTCTCTGCCGACTCGGTGGATGCATGGGTGGGCGGCGCGCTGTTTGAGCTGGATGCCGACGGCGGCTTTGCCCGTGTGGCGGGCTGCCCGCCGGATTACTTCTCTGCAGACGGTCAGCTGTGGGGCAACCCGCTGTACAACTGGGCCTACCACAAAAAGACTGGCTACGCGTGGTGGGTGCGCCGGGTGCGCCACGCACTGGGCATCTACGACCTGCTGCGCATCGACCACTTCCGCGGCTTCGATACCTATTGGGCTATCCCGGCGGACAGCACCACCGCCCGCACAGGCAAGTGGGAGAACGGCCCCGGCATGGAGCTGTTCGATGCGCTGGAAGCTGCCCTTGGCAAGCTGCCCATCATTGCCGAGGATCTGGGTGAACTGTTCCCCAGCGTGCGAAAGCTGCTGGCCGACAGCACCTTCCCGGGCATGAAGGTGCTGCAGTTCGCCTTCAGCGGCGGGGACAACGAGTATCTGCCCCACAACTACATCAAGAACAGCGTAGTGTATCCCGGCACCCACGATAACACCACCCTGACCGACTGGTGGGAGAACGGCGCTTCCGAAAAGGAAAAGGCTGCCGCTGCCGCTTACCTGCACCTGACCGGCGTAAAGCCACCGCAAAGGAGCTGGCGGCCATCCGGACCGATGATGTCCGCATCGCTCTGCTGCGCGCAGCGCTGGGGTCGGTGGCTGACCGGGCCATCATCCCCATGTACGACTGGCTGGGTCTGGGCGCGGAAGCACACCTGAACACCCCCGGCAAGCTGGGCGGAAACTGGGCATGGCGCGCCGCTGACGGCTTTGCCGCCAAGGCACTGGCCAAGACCATCCACGACGAGTGCAGTGTGTACTGCCGCGTATAAACAGAAGGCACAGAGCGGCGGGAGCTTGGCAATTTGACGAAAATGTAAAAACTCCGGCAGAAAATTGTGCGTTTTGCTGGTAAAATCGGAAGCTGAATGGTATAATGTTGCTAAAGCGGCATTATGCCATTTTTCTTTGCCTGATGCGTTCCCGGCATTTCCGGAAACAGGGCGGGCGTGGGATGCATAATGCGGCAGATGGTTCCTGAACGTATGGGGAACAGGTGACTGCACGCGGGATACGGGAGCGCCGCGTGCGCAGATGATGGGGAAAATTACATGAAGAAAGAATGTACCGAGCAGGATCTGCGGGAACTTGCGCGCTCAGCGCAGGCCGCATTTGAGGCAGTGACCCTGACCGAAGCACCGCTTTGTGACGGCTGGCAGGACGATGGCCTGCGGGTGGACTACGAGCTGCGCAATGGCCGTGTGGACTGTGTGCTGCACCGCAGAGTGGAAGCGGACGGCAAATGCTGGGAGCTGGAAATGTGCGCACCGCTGGCAGGCAATGTGCTGCCGGAAGAGCGCATGACACCCCGGGAGCGGGAACTGTGCCGCGAGGATATGAGCCATGATTTCCTTACCGGCGTGTACAACCGCCGCTATCTGGAAACGGTGTTTGCCCAAAAGCTGGAACAGTGTGCAGCACAGGGCCGCAAGGCGGCTGTGGCGCTGGTGAGCATCGACAACGGCCAGAAGCTGCGGGATACCTACGGCCAGCCTGTGATGGACCAGCTGCACTGCTTTGTGGGCAACCAGTGGAAAAAGAACTTTGATACCCCTGCGACCCGCGTGGTCTGCCGCCTGACCGGCAGCATCTTTGCGGTGGGCTGTCTGGATGCCGACGGCAAGCAGCTGGCAGAGGAAATGCAGAACCTGTATCAGCAGATGCCCCGGGAATGCATCACCACCACCGGCATGATGCGCCGGGTGCCCTTTACCCTGAGCTGCGGCGTGGCGAGCCTTGAGGATGTCCCTGCAAAGAACTGGCAGGCATTGTATGAGCTGTGCGACACACGCCTGCGGGAGGCACAGAACGCCGGCGGCGATCAGATGCGTGCAGAATAAAACCAGCGTATAAAATCCCCCTTTTGGCGCAGACTAAGGCCAGAAGGGGGATTTTTGTATGGAAAACCAGAAAAACGACAACCTGAACCTGCTGGAAGCCGTGGTGCAGAATACCGAGATGGGCAAGAACACCTTGGAACAGATCGTGCCGATGACCGACGATGTGCAGTTCAAGGCCGAGCTGCTGCGCCAGCGCAATGTGTACCACCAGCTCAATCAGGAAGCACACACCGCTATCGAGGCCTGCGGCGGCACCGCGCAGGGGCAGAGCGCCATGGCAAAGCTGAACACGAAAATGGGCATCAGTATGAAGACCCTCACGGACAAGTCCACCCGCAATCTGGCCGAGATGCTCACACAGGGCAGCGGCATGGGGGTGGTGGACTGCGTAAAGGCCCAGAAGGATTACCCCAATGCCGCGCCCGGTGCAAAGCGCCTTGCCCAAAGACTGCAGGAGTTTCAGGAGGATAGCCGGGTAAAGCTGGAACAGTTTTTGTAAAAGAAAACCCTCTCAGCTCACTTTGTTCGCCAGCTCTCTCGAAGGGCGAGCCATTGGCAAAACGGAAAACGTTTCCGGAATGTCAAAAGCTCCCCCTTTCGGGGGAGCTGGCAATGCGAAGCATTGACTGAGAGGGTTCTTTTTACAGTGCTTCCACCATTGCTGCCACGATCTTGGTGGCGGTGGCTACATATTCCGCAATGCTGAACTTTTTCACCACCAGCACCTCGTGGCCGTCCTCATCGGCGTTGTCGCTCATAGCGCGCAGGATGACGCAGGGCACACCGTTCTTGGCGGCAATCTGGCTCACAGCGGCACCTTCCATCTCCACGCAGTCGGGGGCGCATTTGGCTTCAATGGCAGCCTTGGTTTCACTGTCGCCCACAAACAGGTCGCCGGTGGCGATCTTGCCCACCAGAGCCTTCACACCTGCTTCGGCGCAGGCTTTTTCGGCGGCAGCGATCAGCTCCGGGTCGCCGGTGTATTCCTTGAGGAACGGCGGGTTCTGGCAGATCATGTCCAGCTGTGCGTCGTGGTACAGCACGGTCTTGCCGATGACCACATCGCCAATGCCGATCTTCGAGGTCATATTGCCTGCGATGCCGGAAAAGATGATCTTCTCCGCGCCGAATTTTGTGATGAGCACCTGCGTGGTGGCGGCGGCATTGGCCTTGCCCATGCCGGCACAGCACACCACCACCTGTTTGCCGGCCAGCGTGCCCTTGTGGTAATCCACGCCGCCGTAGGGCTCCACGGTGACGTTTTCCAACTTTGCACACAGCTGATCGACTTCATCGGGCATTGCGCCCATAATACCGAAAATCATAGGAAACCTCTTTTACGATTTTAAATGCCGACGCGTACGCTCTGGCCATATATAGCGGAAAGTTATTTTTAATTTTGTAAGTTCCAAAAGCCTGCGGGCTTTTGAAACTTACTTTTTCACGGGAAGGGGCGAAACCGGAAGTGACATCTTTGCCGAAAATCAGACGTTGAACAGGAACTCGATCACATCGCCATCGTTGACAACGTATTCCTTGCCCTCGGTGCGCTGCAGACCCTTGGCCTTGACGGCGGCGTAATCGAAGTTGTTGCTTCCAGATCGCTGTAGCCAATGACGCTGGCACGGATGAAGCCGCGCTCGAAATCGCTGTGGATCTTGCCGGCAGCCTGCGGTGCTTTGGTGCCCTTGCGGATGGTCCATGCGCGGCACTCCTTCTTGCCGTCGGTCAGGAAGGAGATCAGGCCCAGCAGATCATAGCTGGCAGTGATGAGGTTGTCCAGACCACTGGCTTCAATGCCCATTTCAGCCAGAAAAGCCTTCTTTTCCTCGGGAGAGTAGTCGGCGATATCCTCCTCGGTCTTGGCGCAGATGGGAATGTAGCGTGCGCCCTCTTCCTTGGCGCGTGCGGCCACCAGCGGGACATACTTGTTGTTTTCGATGCCCTCCATCAGGTCGTCCTCGCCCACGTTGCAGGCGTACAGCACCGGCTTTGCGCTCAGCAGACCCATCTCGTGCAGAACAGCTTGCTGCTCGGCATCGCCCTCGTCAAAATCGAAGCTGCGGGCAGGCTTGCCTGCGCTCAGGTGGTCGGCCAGCTGCTGCAGCCATGCGGCTTCGGCGGCAGCACCCTTGTTGTTGCCGCTCTTGGCGGCCTTTGCCATGCGGCCTGCGCGGTTCTGCACCACCTCAAGGTCGGACAGAATCAGCTCGTAGTCGATGGCATCGATGTCGGCAATGGGGTCCACGGCCTCAGCTTGGAAACATCCTCCACCACATGGATGATGTTGTCATCGTCAAAGCAGCGCACTACATGCACAATGGCATCGCACTCGCGGATGTGGCCCAGGAACTTGTTGCCAAGCCCGCGCCCTGACTGGCACCCTTTACAAGGCCCGCGATATCCACGAACTCCACGATGGCAGGGGTCTTTTTATTGGTCTGCCAGATCTCGGCCAGCTTGTCCAGACGCTTGTCCGGCACGGCTACGATGCCGCTGTTCGGCTCGATGGTGCAGAAGGGATAGTTTGCGGCTTCTGCGTTCTTGGTGGAGGTGATGGCATTGAACAGAGTGGACTTGCGACGTTCGGCAGGCCGACGATACCTAATTTCATTTTATTATACTCCTTGCGAAAAAGATTTTACGCTGCGGTAAAAAGCGATATTATAACAGGATAATTGTAGCACAGTGGACGTTTTTTCTCAATACTCACTTAAGTGGAAACGAAAAGCCGCCCGTGGAAAAGCAGTGCTGCTTTTCCACGGGCAGTCCTTATGATTCGGGTTGTACGGGTCTTACTTGCAGATGGCAAGGGTGCCGGACGCGGTCTCCTCAAAATGGCTGGCGTAGAATTCCTCCATCAGCCGGATGAGAGAAACGATGTCCCGGGCACCGGCGGTCTCGTAGCAGGAGTGCATGGCCAGCTGGGGCAGGCCGATGTCCACGCAGTTCATGGATACCTGTGCCATGGCAAGGTTGCCCAGAGTGCTTCCGCCGACCTTATCGGAACGGTTGGCAAAATACTGCAGCGGGACACCGGCGCGGGCGGCAAGCTCTTTGGCAACGGCCATGCTCATGCCGTCGCTGGTGTACTTCTGGCCGGCGTGCACCTTGACCACAACGCCCTCGTTCATGTAGGTGCAGTTGTTCACATCGGTATACTCCGGGTGGTTGGGGTGCACGGCGTGGGCGTTGTCGGCGCTGAACATGAAGCTGGAGGCCACCGCACGGTGGAAGTCCTCATCGCCGGGGCAGACGTTCTGCGCGATGCGGTGCAGTACGTCGTACAGGAAGGTGGAAGCCGCGCCCTGCTTGGTGCCGGAACCCACTTCTTCGTTGTCGAAAAAGGCGGCAACATTGATGGACTGGGCGCTGTGTGCGTTCAGAAAACCTTTCAGGATGCCGAACACACACTGCTGGTCATCCAGACGGCCGGAGGAGATGAACTCCTCATTGCAGCCCCAGACGGCGGCCTTTTCGCGGATGCAGAGGAACAGGTCGCTGCCAAGGATCTGGTCTTCTGCGACCTGCAGCTCAGCGGCGACCAGCTTTTTCAGCACGCCTTCCTCGGCGGCACCGCCCAGCAGGGGCAGCATATCCACCTGCTTGTTGTAGGAAGCCTTGTCGTTGACCTCGCGATCCATGTGGATGGCTACGCTGGGGATCATCAGCAGGTCGCGGTCCAGCGTGAGCAGGCGGGAAGTGATGGCATTGTTCTCCTTTATCAGCACGCGGCCTGCCACCGACAGCGGCCTGTCCATCCATGTGGAGCAGATCATGCCGCCGTAGCCTCGGTGTTCAGCTTAGTGTACTTCTGGCCCATGTGGATCTCGGCGTTTTCCTTGATGCGGAAGCAGGGGGAATCCGTGTGGGCAGCGGCCACGTTGAAGCTGTAGTTTTCCAGCTGTTCTCCCATGCGGAATGCAAGGATGCTGGAGCCGTTGCGGCAGACAAAATAGCTCCTGCCGGGTTCCAGCTGCCACCGGCGGCTCTCCAGCAGCTCGGAAAAGCCCTCCTTCAGCAGGATATTCCGGACGGATGCAGTGGTGTGGTATGCGGTAGGATTGCCGTCAATGAAGGACAGCAGCTCCTGTACTTCTTTTTCGATCATTGGAAGACCCTCCATGGATTTATCGATTTGGATGCTCCTATTCTACTTCTGCGGTTTGCGCTTTGCAATAGCCGGTTCTGCAGGCGGGGAAGAATTTGTTTTACATTGCGCGGGTTCTATAGTATACTATTCCTGTTGGTAAATATCGAATCGACAGGAAAGGCAGGAAACCGTCATGGAACGCAGCGATCCGCGCTATCAGGCGTATGTGGAAATATTAAAAGAGGAGCTCATCCCGGCAATGGGCTGCACAGAGCCCATTGCACTGGCTTATGCTGCGGCCCGGGCACGCGAGGTGCTGGGCGCACTGCCCGAGAGCGTGCAGCTGCAGGTGAGCGGCAGCATTATTAAGAATGTGAAGAGCGTCATCGTGCCCAACACCGGCCACCTGAAAGGCATGGAAGCCGCTGTGGCAGCGGGCATCATTGCCGGTTCGGCAGACAGAGAGCTGGAAGTCATCTCCGAGGTCAGCGAGGACAAGAAGGCTGCCATCCGGGATTATCTGCAGACGGTGCCCATTTCCATCCAGCACATCGAGCAGGGGCATGTGTTCGATATCATCGTTACCGAGCGCAGCGGGGATTCCTACGCAAAGGTGCGCATTGCGGATTTTCACACCAACATCTGCCTGATCGAAAAGAATGGCCGGGTGCTCTACGAAAAGCCGCTGCTGAACGAGGAGGCCCGGCGGGACAGCCGGGCCGACCGCAGCCTGCTGAACATGAAGGACATCTGGGACTTTGCCGAGACGGCCGACCTGCAGGATGTGGCGGACCTGCTGGAACGCCAGATCCGCTATAACAACGCCATTGCAGAGGAGGGCCTTCTGGGCGACTATGGCGCGAACATCGGCCGGGTGCTGCTTTCTACCTATGGCAACGATGTGTCTATCCGGGCCAAGGCCAAGGCGGCCGCCGGTTCGGATGCCCGCATGAACGGCTGTGAGCTGCCGGTCATCATCAACTCCGGCAGCGGCAATCAGGGCATCACCTGCTCGGTGCCGCTCATTGAATATGCCAAGGAGCTGCACAGCGGCAAGGAAAAGCTTTACCGTGCCTCATCATTTCCAATCTGGTGGCCATCCACGAAAAGACCGGCATCGGTACCCTGTCCGCCTACTGCGGCGCAGTCAGCGCCGGTGCGGGCGCTGGCGCGGGCATCGTATATCTGTGCGGCGACGGCTATCAGGCCGCCATCCACACGGTGTCAATGCGCTGGCCATCGTGTCCGGCATCGTGTGCGACGGCGCAAAGGCCTCCTGCGCGGCAAAGATCGCATCCTCGGTGGACGCGGCCTTGCTTGGCTACAACATGTACAAGTGCCATCAGGAGTTCAAGGGCGGCGACGGCATCGTGATGAAGGACATCGAGACCACCATCAAGGGCATCGGCCGTCTGGGCAAGAACGGCATGAAGGAGACCAATGAGGAGATCATCCGGCTGATGATTGAGTAAGGCCGGGCCGGAATTGTGAAAAAATCATACAAATCCTTCTTTATTTTGTCATAACTCTTCCGTATAATAAGAAGTGGAATACTTTGCTGCTCTGCCTGCCCCGGCGGGCATCCGATAAAATGGGAGGAGATCATTATGGCCAACGAAAAGATCCTCGTTGTGGACGACGATACCAATATCTGCGAGCTGCTGCGGCTGTACCTGACCAAGGAGGGCTATCAGGTCACGGTGGCAAACGATGGCGAAGAAGGTCTGGAAAAGTTCAATCAGGTCAAGCCCGATATGGTGCTGCTGGACGTGATGATGCCCAAGATGGACGGTCTGGAAGTGTGCCGCCGCATCCGCAAGGCGGGCAACACCCCGGTGATGATGCTCACGGCCAAGGGCGAGACCTTTGATAAGGTGCTGGGCTTGGAGCTGGGTGCAGACGATTACATGGTAAAGCCCTTTGATGCCAAGGAAGTGGTGGCCCGCATCAAGGCGGTGCTGCGCCGCTGCCAGACCACCACGCTGCTGCCGAGAGCACCGAGGGCGTGATCGAATTCGACAACCTGCGTCTGGACATGAACAGCTATGAGCTGCGGGTCAAGGGCAAGGTGGTGGAGGCTCCCCCCAAGGAGCTGGAACTGCTGAACTGTCTGGCCTCCCATCCGAACCGCGTCTACACCCGTGACCAGCTGCTGGACGAGGTGTGGGGCTTTGAGTATTACGGCGACAGCCGCACCATTGATGTGCATGTCAAGCGCCTGCGCGAGAAGCTGGCCGGTGCTTCCGACAAATGGGAGCTGAAGACCGTATGGGGCGTGGGCTATAAGTTCGAGGTGCGTCAGTAATGCGCAAAAGTATCTCGGTGGCGTTCTTCTCGCTGGTGTCCACCCTGATGGTGCTTGGCATCGTGCTGATGGGCGCTTCGGAGTGGGTGCTGTTCAAGAACTACTTCGCCAAGGACCGCTACGAAACACTGGATCAGGTGGTGGGCGTCACCCAGCGCACGGCCCAGTATCTGGTCCAGCAGGCGGAGCTGCCGAAAGGCGATGAGCTGGACGCACTGAGCACCAAGCTGGAGATCATCGGCGAGAGCGCGGAGGCCTATCTGTTCTTTACCGACAACGACGGCCGGGTGATGATCGCCTCCAGCCCGGACAAGCTGGAGAGCCTGACCGTGCCGGAAGAATGATGGAGAAGATCGACGCTTCCGATGCAGACTACTACCATGTGTTCGGCACGCTGGGCGGCATGCTGGACGGGAAAAGCTACATCACGGTCAGCGAAATGCGCAATGAGAACGGCCAGCCCAGCGGCTACCTGTTCCTGTGCTCTTCCGGCGAGCAGCTGACCCAGTTCAAGCAGCAGTTCTGGTCCAACTTCCTGCTGTCGGCCTGTGTGATGCTGCTGTGTGCCAGCATCCTGACCAAGATCCTGATGCGCCAGCTCACCGACCCGTTGCAGAAGGTGACGGATGCCGCCCAGCGCTTTGGCGGCGGTGATCTTTCCGTCCGTGTGGAGGGGGTGGAAGGCGAAGGCGAGGCAGCCGACCTTGCCCGCACCTTCAACCGCATGGCAGACAACATCCAGATGAACGACAACTCCCGCGGTCAGTTCATGGGCAACATCGCCCACGAGCTGCGCACCCCCATGACCACCATCAAGGGCTTTGTGGACGGCATTCTGGACGGCACCATCCCGCCGGATATGCAGAACCACTACCTGCAGCTGGTCAGTGAGGAAACGGGCCGTCTGGCACGGCTCATCCAGAACATGCTGGATCTTTCCAAGCTGGAAAGCGGCGAATATCAGGTGAATGCCGGATGTTCAACATCTGGGAGACGATCACCGGCGTGGCGCTCTCGGCAGAGCAGCGCATCAACGACGGCATGATCGACATCGACGGCCTGACCATGGACGAAAAGGTACTGGTCTACGCCGACCCCGACCTGATCCATCAGGTGGTGTATAACCTGCTGGACAACGCCATCAAGTTTACGCCTGCGGGCGGCACCATCCGCTTTGGGGTGGAAAAGCTTGGCCCGGAAGCCGAGATCTCCATCTGGAACTCCGGTCAGGGCATCAGCCCGGAAGCGCTGCCTACGTGTTCCAGCGGTTCTACAAGGAGGACCGCTCCCGCGGCCTGCACGCCCGGGGCGCTGGCCTTGGCCTGAACATCTGCAAGGTGCTGGTGAACCTTTCCGGCGGGCAGATCCGGGTGGAGAGCCAGCAGGGCGAGTGGTGCCGGTTCGTGTTCACCCTGCCCACCGTGGCCCCGAACCCCGGCGGCATGAAGCGCCTGCCGGACGAAGCCGGCGGTGAACCCACCGTGGAAGACCCTGCAAGCATGAAGCCCGTAGAATGAACTTCCAGCCAGACTGCCCCGGACCCGGGGCGGTCTGGCTGTTTTGGCGTGGGGAAACCTTGCCGCCGATGAAACTCCCCCAGTCATCTCGCTGCGCTCAATGCCAGCCCCCTCTGATGGGGCCCTTGGCATGGCGGTAAAGCTTCCGGTTAAAGTGCAAATCTTCCGGGCGTGCCAGAGGCTCCCTCTCCGAGGGAGCTGGCAAAGCCGTCAGGCTTTGACTGAGGGAGTTTACTTCGCAAATGGACAGATCTTTCCAAATACGTCATTTCCGTGAAAAAGCCATTGGCGGGTTTGATTTTTTGCTCGTTTTCATGTAAACTAAAAGATAACCATGCCCATGCTGTTTTTGCGGTTTGAAACCGCCAGCATAATGGGACAAATGGGAATAAGAAATTATAAAATAACGGAGCGTAAAGATAGAATATGGCAATCGTAAGTCCTTCGATCCTTTCCGCTGATTTTGGCAAACTGGGTGCAGACTGCCGCATGGTGCTGGATGCCGGTGCACAGATGCTGCATTACGACGTGATGGACGGCCACTTTGTGCCCAACATCAGCTTTGGCGTGCCGGTGCTCAAGAGCCTGCACAAAAATCTGCCGGATGCCTTTTATGATGTGCACCTGATGATCAGCCATCCGCTGCAGTATGCGGAAGCCTTTATCAAAGCCGGTGCCACCCTGTACAACTTCCACCTTGAGTGCGAGGACGATATCCAGGCCACCATCGATGCCGTCCGGGCGCTGGGCTGCAAGGTGGGGCTGACCATCAAGCCCGGCACCGAGCCGCAGGCGCTGGCACCGTATCTTGACCAGCTGGATCTTGTGCTGGTGATGAGCGTGGAGCCCGGCTTCGGCGGGCAGAAGTTCATGCCCTCGGCGCTGGACAAGCTGCGCTGGCTCAAGGCAGAGCGCGAAGCGCGCGGCGCACACTATCTGCTGGAAGTGGACGGCGGCGTGGACAATGCCACCGCGCCACAGTGCGTGGAAGCGGGCGCTGATATTCTGGTGGCGGGCAGTGCAGTGTTCGGCGCAGCAGACCCTGCTGCAGCCGTGCAGCACCTCGTCAGCCTTTGAAGGATAACCATTTATGGATGAATCTTTGATCCGGGAGCAGGAGGCACAGCTCCAGAAGACCGGCCGCTACTATAAGCATATCTGCTTTATGGCGGTGCCGGTGCTGTGCATGGCCTGTTTTCTGTACGGTGTGCGCCCGCTGCTGCTGTGCGGCATTGCGGTGCTTACCGGTAACCTGTGCGACCGTCTCGTTTCGCTGCTGCGCCGCCGCGTGTATCAGGGCAGTGACTTTTCCAACGAGAGCTTTGCGCTCGTCATTGCCCTGCTGATGCCGGTGACGGTGGATATCTATGTTCTGATCGCCGCAGTGATTGCAGGTGTGCTGATCGGAAAGGAGATTTTTGGCGGCTACGGCAGCTACCCCTTCAACCCGGCTGCTGTGGGCTATGTGGTGGCGGCAGTGTCATGGCCGGAACAGGTGTTCCGCTATCCGCAGCCCTACACCAGCATCCCCCTGTGGGACGCCTCCATGGTGCCGGTCTCCAGCGCCATTGAGGACACCCTGCGCAGCGGCGGCATGCTGAACATCGGCTCGCTGGCGTTGGGTCTGGGCGAATATGCTGCTCCCATGGGCACCGGCGCTGCGCTGGTGATCCTTGCCTGCGGCCTGTTTTTGTGGACCCAGAAGGATGCCCACATGTCTGCATCGATCAGCTTTCTTGTGACCTGTGCGGTCATTGCGTTCTTCTTCCCGCGGCAGGCGGGCCTTGCCGACAGTGCCGTGCTGTCAAATATCCTGCCCCGCCTGCAGTGTGTGAGGGATGAGCTGCTGACTGGCGCGATCCTGTTCAGCGCGGTGTTCCTGATCAACGAGCCTTACACCTGCGTGCACCACCGCATGGGCCGTGTGCTGTACGGCGTGCTGGTGGGCGTTGTGAGCATGGGCTTCCGCTACTATGGTGTGTACGAGACCGGTGTGTGCTTTGCGCTGCTGGTGGTCAACAGTGTGTCGGCATGGATCGACCGCACCGAGGCAAAGCTGTATCACCTGACCCATCTGCAGGCAGATGCCGGAAAGGAGGCAGCACAATGAGACGCGCAACGGCTGAACTGATCGTAAAAGATCCCAACAAGTTTGCCCACCACGACCGTGTGTTCCTGAATAACCCGGTGGTCATGCAGGGCATGGGCCTTGCCCCGCTGGTGGTGCTTGCCACCAGCGGCCAGAATGCGGTGATGCTGGCGGTGGCGGTGGCGCTGCTGCTGGTGCCCTCCCGCGTGCTGGCCTGTCTGCTGAGCCGCCTTGTGCCCTGCACGACGAGGACCCCGCTCCGGAAACGCTGCAGAAAAAGCTGCTGCCCCGTGCACTGGTGTACGGCTTCAGCACGGCGGTGGTGTATCTGGCGGTGTATCCCATCCTGAATATGCTGTTCAGCACCAGCCTGCTGAGCTTGGCATCTACCTGCCCCTGCTCACGGTGGAGCCGCTGCTGACCTACCGCTTTGGCCGCGTGCAGGAGACGGTGCGTAAGGCTGTCTCCAAGGGCCTGCGCATCACGGTGGGCTATGCTTTGCTGCTGGTGCTGCTGGGCTGCATCCGTGAATGGCTGGCCGCAGGCACCATGTTCGGTGTGGTTGTCAGCCGCCCGGTGCTGCCCATGGCAAGCATGCCGGCAGGCGGCTTTATCGTGCTGGGTGTGCTGTGCGCCGTATGGCGTGCACTGGCCCAAAAGCGCAAGGCATATCTCACCAAAGAGGCACGCAACCTTGTGGATGTGCATTCCCAGAAGGAGGCGGACCGCGAACAATGAGAGATGTTGTAACAACAAGCGCAGTGTTCTTCAGCTATGCACTGCTGGCGGTGTTCGCGCAGAACGCCGTCTTTACCCGTGCACTGGGCGTTTCGCGTCTGGTGCAGCTGGTGGGCGATGACCGCACCAGCAGCTGGCTGTTCGGTATACAGCTGTGCATCACGCAGGTGCTGGTAACGCCCTTTGCGTGGTATGCCGGCAGCCGGATCGCGCCGCTGGCAAATCGTGCCCAGCTGCGCCCGCTGGTGTATATTGCCAGTATTGCCGTGGTGTGCGTTCTGGAGCACGCCGTGCTGTGGCTGGCGAAGGGCCTGCCGCACCGCAGCGCATTGCTGCGCATCGTGCCGCTGGCGGGCCTGAACAGCTGTGTGCTGGGCACTGTACTGGTGGAGCGCACCCAGAGCTTTACGCTGGGGCAGAGCCTTGGCTTTGGCCTTGGCAGCGGCCTTGGCTATGTGCTGGCGGTGCTGCTGGTAACGGAAGCCCGCCACCGCCTGCGCAGCAAGGCCATCCCGGAAGCATTCCGCGGCCTGCCCATCACGCTGGTGTATATCGGCGTGCTGGCACTGGCAATCTATGGTTTCACCGGACATTCTGTGATCCTGTAACATTGGCAGGGAGGAGAATCGACAATGGCAAAGTATAAACGTCAGAAGGTCAAGCGCTACCGCCGCAGCTTCTACAGCCGCGGTACACGCATCAAAAAAGGCATCGGCATCGTGGTGCTGGTGCTGGCGGTGCTGGGCGCAGCCTGGCTGGCAGCACCCCACGTGCTGGACTGGGCTACCCACACCTGGTATACTGTGGTGAAGAACCGTGATCTGGAAGCTGAATCGGCATCCCGCGCAGCCGCCTCGTCCGAAGCAGCTGCATCCTCGGCGGTACAGGAAGCGGCTTCGTCCCAGCCGGAGCCGGAACAGCCCAAGGAGCTGGACGGCAAGGCCATTACCGGCGGCAGCTGGGCCGCAGTGGATGTGAGCACCCTTGCCGATGATGCGGCCATCCGTGCAGCGGCGCAGCAGCTCAAGGCGCAGGGAGCGGATTACGGCCTTGTGACCCTGAAAACACCGGATGGCAGCATCTGCTACGCTTCGCAGGTGCCGGCTGCCGCCCAGAGCATTGCCGACACCACCGTGGACCCGGCCCGCATCGCGGCCATCTTCCGGGAAGAGGGCGTGATCCCTGTGGCCCAGCTTGCAGCTTCAAGGACCCCATCTCCTCCCGCACCGACCGCAGCATGGCCATCCACTACGGCGACGGCCTGTGGCGTGGACGCAGAAGGGCGGCAATGCATGGCTGAATCCCTACTCCGCTGCGGCAGTGGAATATGTAGGCGATCTGGTAGCGAGGTGCAGGGCATGGGCTTTGAGCAGGTAGTCCTGACCAATGTCCAGTTCCCGAAGCTCAGCCGCAAACAGGACTACGGCGAGACCAGCGGCGTTTCCCGCGCGGATCAGCTCAAGGCGGATATCGCCGCCCTGCAGAGCCGCTTTGCGGGCAGCATGACCCTGTGGTTCAGCTACACGCTGGATCAGTGCAATACCAACAGCGTGTCGCTGGATGTGCCGCTGTGACGCTGGGCATGGACAACCTGCTGGTGACGGCAGACAAGGCGATGGACGCCGACAGCCGCACCGCACTGGAGCAGTCTGCCGCCGGACAGGGCGTGCAGCATCTGGTGCTGCACAGCACCGACATTTTCCAGTAACGTCTCTGGTTTTATAAGAGGGAGGAATCTGCTATGAATACCAAATCCTGCTTTGCACCGGCCCACATCCTTCTGCCTTCGGAGCAGATCCCACTGGAAAAGTGGGGCTGCATTGCCTGCGATCAGTTCACCAGTGACCGGGATTACTGGCAGAAAGCCGAGGCTGCCGCGGCAGGCAGCCCCAGCACCCTGAACATGATCCTGCCGGAGGTCTATCTGGAAGACGGCGATGCCGATGCACGCATTGAGAAGATCCATGCCACCATGGATGACTATGCCCGGAACGTGCTGACCCGCGCGGTGGACGGCTTTGTTTACGTGGAGCGCACCGAGCAGAGCGGCAAGGTGCGGCAGGGCCTTGTGGGCATGGTGGATCTGGAAGCCTACAGCTACCGCCGGGGCGAGAAATGTACGGTGCGTCCCAGCGAAAGCACAGTGGAAAGCCGCATCCCGCCCCGCATGAAGGTGCGCACCGGCGCCAGTCTGGAAACGCCTCACATCATGATGCTGGCGGACGACCCCGGCTGCACCCTCATCGAGCCGGTGGCGGCGCATAAAGCCGAACTTCCCAAGGTATACGAGGGCGAGCTGATGCTGAACGGCGGCCACATTGCGGGCTGGGCTGTGGAAGACCCTGCCTCATTGCGCAGATCGAAGATGCGCTGGCTGTGCTGGGCAGTCAGGAAGAATTCGACAAAAAGTATCCGGATGCCACCCGCCGCGACCCGCTGACGCTGGCCGTGGGCGACGGCAACCACTCGCTGGCCACTGCAAAGGCCTGCTGGGAGGAGCTGAAAAAGACACTCACACCGGAGCAGGCAGCAAACCATCCGGCCCGCTGGTGTCTGGCCGAGGTGTGCAATGTGCACTCGCCTGCCATCGAGATCGAGCCGATCCACCGCGTGCTGTTCAATGTGGACTGCGCAGCGGTGCTGCTGAGCCTGATCACCTGGAGCGATTCCAATATGGCCGGCTGCTGCTTTGGCGGCAGCAAGCAGCAGCCCTTCACGCTGGCCGGGCCGCACATGTCCAACGTGCTCAGCTTTGAGGACCCAACCGCACCGCTGACCGTGGGCACCATTGACGAATTTATCGAATACTATCTTGAGCACCACAAGGAAGCCCGCGTGGACTATGTGCACGACGAGCCTGCTGTGCGCGCCCTGTGCAAAAAAGGTGCTGTGGCATTCCTGATGCCGCCGTTTGCCAAGAGTGACCTGTTCAAAGGCGTTGTGATGGGCGGCGTGCTGCCGCGCAAGACCTTCAGCATGGGCCACGCAGAAGAAAAGCGGTACTATGTGGAGTGCCGGAAAATTACGGAATAATTATTGGAGAACCATGACATTTAAAGAATTGAATCTGTCCGCCCCGCTTCTGCGCGCTGTGCAGGAGGCAGGCTATGAGACCCCGTCGCCCATTCAGGCGGCGGCGATCCCGCCGGTGCTGTCCGGCCGGGATCTGATGGGCTGTGCCCAGACCGGTACCGGCAAGACGGCTGCTTTTGCGCTGCCCATGCTGGACCGGCTCACGGCCAATGCGCCCCGCAGAAAGGGTGCCATCCGCGCCTGATCCTGACCCCTACCCGTGAGCTTGCTTTGCAGATCGGCGAAAGTTTTGATGCTACGGCAAGTATCTCAAGCTGCGCAGCACCGTCATTTTTGGCGGCGTGGGCCAGGCACCGCAGGTGGAAGCGCTGAAAAAGGGCGTGGACATCCTGATCGCCTGCCCGGGACGGCTCAACGACCTGATCGGTCAGGGATTTATCGATCTCTCGAACCTTGAGATCTTTGTGCTGGACGAAGCCGACCGGATGCTGGATATGGGCTTTGTGCACGATGTGAAGAAGGTGATCGCAAAGCTGCCCGGGGAGCGTCAGAACCTGATGTTCAGCGCCACCATGCCCACCGAGATCGAACAGCTGGCCGCAGGCATCCTGCGCAAGCCCGCCTTCGTCAAGGTGGACCCGGTGTCCAGCACCGTGGACTGCATCCAGCAGAGCCTGTACCATGTGGAAAAGGGCAACAAGAAATTCCTGCTGCCGTGGCTCATCAAGAACCTGCAGCCCCCGGTGGTGAACGCGCTGGTGTTCAGCCGCACCAAGCACGGCGCGGATAAAATTGCAAAAGACCTCACCAAGCAGGGCATCCCGGCGGCGGCCATCCATGGCAACAAGAGCCAGACCGCCCGCGTGACCGCGCTGGAAAACTTCAAGGCCGGTAAGACCAAGGTGCTGGTAGCCACCGATATCGCCGCCCGCGGCATCGATATCAGCGAGCTGTCCCATGTGTTCAACTACGACCTGCCCGAGGTACCGGAGACTTACGTGCACCGCATCGGCCGCACGGCCCGCGCCGGTGCCGACGGTACGGCGGTCAGCTTCTGTGCACCTGAGGAGCAGGAGTATCTGGCAGGCATCGAAAAGCTGAACCGCCGCAAAATTCCCGTGGTGAGCGGCCACCCGTGGGACGGCGTGCCCGCGCCGGTGCGCCCGGAGCCGCCGGTGCGCGGCAAAAAGCCCAAGGCAGCCGCCGCTGAACCGGCAGAAAAGCCTGCCGCAAAGCAGCCGAAGCCCGCAAGGGCCGAAGCAAAAAACGCAAAACCTGAAAAAAAGGCTGCACCCGCACCCAAGGTGCAGGCAAAGCCCGCAAAAACCGAAAAAGAGGAACCACTCATGGATGATACCAAGCGTACTACCGGCGGACGCAGCAATGACCGCCGTTCCAATAATAACAGCCGCCCGCGCCGGGAGCAGAACGCTCCTGCCCGCGGCAGCAATGCGCAGCCCAAGTTTGACCCGCATTTTGTGAGCGCCCCGGAGGCCACTCCGCTGCGCCCGGCCAAAAAGACTCCGGCTGCACCCGCCGCCCCGGCCATCCGTACGGCTGCACAGCCTGCTCAGCAGAACAGCAGCATGCAAGGCCAGAAGAGCCGTCGCAATGACCGCAGCGACCGTCCGGCCCGCCAGAACAGCCAGCCTGCCGCCCAGAGCCAGAGCGCAGAGCAGGGCCGCGGTGCAAACAACGGCCAGCGCGGCCGTCAGAATGCGTCCCGCAATGCACAGCCTGCACCGGCCCGTGCCCCCAGAGCGGAGAGCAGCCGCCGCGGCCGTGCCGCTGCTGCAAGGGACGAAGACCCGGGCCTTATGCTCATCAGCCGTCGTCCGCCGCAGCAGAAGTTCACGAACTTTGAGGAGTATATGAACGCCCACGGCGGTGCAACTGCACCCATTGAGGACCACAGCGACGAAGTATGAGCAAAAATGAACCGTTTGCCCCATGGCAGTGCCCGCTGTGCGGGGAGAAACTGACCGGCGACAGCACCCTGAAATGCACAAAAGGCCACTGCTTTGACCGCGCCAAGGAGGGCTACTGGCATCTGCTGCCGGTGCAGAGCATGCGCACCAAGGCCCCCGGCGACAGCAAGGAGATGGTGGTCGCCCGCCGCGCGTTCCTGAATGCCGGATACTACGGCATCTTTGGCAAAGCGGTGGGTGAGCTGTGCGCAGAGTACGGCCAGCCTGCCAGCCCGGAGCGGCGCTGCATCTGCTGGATGCAGGCTGCGGCGAGGGCTGGTACGACCGCTGCATCGCGCAGGCGCTTGCCGAAAAAGGCCGCCGGGTGCAGCTGGCGGGTTTTGATATCGCAAAGCCTGCGGTGCGCCTTGCGGCCAAGGCCCTGCCCACGGCACAGTATGCGGTGGCATCCAGCTTCAACCAGCCGGTGCGCACCGGCTGGGCCGACCTGCTGCTGAACTGCTTTTCGCCCTTTGCACAGGAGGAATTCCTGCGGGTGCTGCGCCCGGGCGGACGGATGATCTATGTGGTGCCCGGTGCCGAACATCTGTACCAGATGAAGGCCGTGCTCTACGAAAAGCCCTATAAAAACCCGGTGCAGCAGATCGCCTATGACGGTTTTGCCGCCATTGGGGAACGGAAAGTGACCGGCCGCGTCACGGTGCCCCACGAACAGCTGGAAGCGCTGTTCGCCATGACACCCTATTACTGGAAAACGCCGCGCGGCGGGGCGGAGCGCCTTGCTGCGCTGTCCCAGCTGGAAACCGATATCTCGTTCCGGTTCCTTGTATTTGAAAAGCTGTAATGATAGCAGTTTGCGTTTTTAATGCACAAGCAGCATCCGCAAACTGCATATCGCAAATATGCCGTTTTAATAGGCACTATTTTTGAAAATTGCGGTAAAAAGCAGAAACGCTCGTCATGCAGAATTGTGTGACGAGCGCTTTTTTGCTTCAGTTTCTGTCAAAAGCCCCGTCCCCGAGGGGGCTGTCGAGCGAATACGAGACTGGAGGAGTTCCGTGTGATAGGTCGTCCACGAAAAACACCACTGCCCCCACCGCCGGAGGATAGGAGAAGTCCGGCAGGTGAGGGCAGCAGTGCTGTATCAGGATAGAGAGATCGCTTAGTGTTTTTCGCCCTTGGGCAGCAGACCGGCACGCTCCAGGGCCGGACGCAGGGCGAGGTACAGGATGACCGCACACACGGTGGAGGCCACGCTGTTTACAAAGGTGACACCGCCTGCAATTTTGGTCAGCGCCTGCGCCACGGTGTATTCCTGACCAAAGATGTACACATTGCGGAAGTAGCCCAGGAACGGGTCGGTCAGCACGTTCAGCAGCAGGCCGGAACCGGCAGAAACGATCACCTTGACGAGATAGCCGGAGCTGTGCTTGTCGAGGTCGCGCAGCTTGAATGCCTTGTGCGCCACGGCACCGCAGGTGATGCCGATGATGAACTTGAGCACAAAGGTGGTGACGGCGTAGCCCGGGTCACCGGCCAGAATATCGGCCAGCGCCAGACCAATGGCACCGGCCAGACCGCCGGACACACCGTCCAGCAGCAGGGCGGTCAGGGCGGTGAAGGTGTTGCCCAGATGGAACGAAGAGCCGCCGTAGAACGGCACACGGAAGAACAGATAGGCCACAAGGCTTAAAGCGCATGACACCGGTCATGGCCAGCTCCTTGGTGGTGAAGGTGCGCTTGTACAGCACACTTGCAAACAGAATGACGATGACAACGACTGCCAGAAGCAGCCACATTGCAGTAGTAGACATGATTTACTCTCCCTCCAAATTTCCGTTCCCGCGGCACCAAAGCCCCACTGGGGCTTTGATTGCTTCGCAACCACTTACCTACAATCCTACTTGACATTTGGGTGTCCAGCGGGTATGCTCCTATTATACGCAGAACTGACACCATGAAAATACCCAGAATAAAGTTTTTTAATGGGGTCAGTTTGATGCAATACCCAGACAGGAGGGATAATTTATGGTCCATCTGACCACGGCGCTGGATGCTTCTTCTGGCGTGCCGCTGTACGAACAGCTGTACCGCAGCCTTGCCGGAGAGATGCGAAGCGGCACCCTTGCGGCGGGCACCCGGATGCCCGGCAAGCGGCGGCTGGCGGCAGAGCTGTCCGTCTCGGTGAATACGGTGGATGCCGCCTATCAGATGCTGGCGGCGGAAGGGTATCTGGAATCGCGGGAGCGCAGCGGCTTTTATGTACAGGAATATCTGGCCCTGCCGTCCCGGCCTGCCGGCGGGCCGGAACAGCCCGCACCGCCAAAACCGGAACCGCCTGTGCTGCCGGTGCGGTACGACCTTTCCACCCGCGGGGTAGACCCGGAGCTGTTCCCGTTCCGCACATGGGCGCGGCTGCAAAAGGAGCTGCTCTATTCTTCGCCCCAGCTGCTCACCCACGGCGATGCGCAGGCGACCCGGCCCTGCGGCAGGCGCTGGCGGAATATCTCTCTGAATACCGCGGTGTGCAGTGCGGGCCGCACCAGATCGTGGTGGGCGCGGGATTGGAATATCTGCTGGGCCTGCTGGCACCGCTGCTGCCCGGCCCTGCAGCGGTGGAAACGCCGGGCTACCCCCGTGCTTTGCAGGTGCTGCAGAACAACGGTGTGCACTGCTGCTGCCTACCGGTGGACGAGGACGGCCTTTCGGTGGAAGCACTGAACCGGTCGGATGCAGCGGTGTGCTACGTCACGCCCAGCCACCAGTTCCCCACAGGCGTTACCATGCCTGCGGGCCGCAGGGCCGAGCTTCTGCACTGGGCAGCCCACAGGCCGGGCGGGCGGTATATTATAGAAGATGATTACGATTCGGAGTTCCGTTTTGATACCCGGCCTCTGCCCAGCCTGCAGGGCATGGCGGGTGCAGACGGCCCGGTGGTGTACCTCTCCACCTGCTCCCGCAGTCTGGCTCCCAGCATCCGTATCGCCTATATGGTGCTGCCGGAGCATCTTCTGCCTGCATGGCGGAAAAAATACCGCCTGTACTCCGGCACGGTGAGCCGGTTTGAGCAGCAGACGCTGGCCCGCTTTATCACCGAGGGCTACTTCACCCGGCATCTGGCCCGGGAGCGGGTGGCCTACAAGGCCCGGCGGGACGCGCTGGCGGCAGCGTTGAACACTGCCTTTGCTCCCGGCGAGCTGACCTTGCGGGCCTGCACACCGGCCTGAACCTGCTGGCAAAGCTCAAAGACCCGCCGCCGGATGCTGCGCTGCGCTGCGCGGCGGAAGCCGAAGGCGTGCAGCTGAGCCTGCTGAGCGATTACGACCTGACCGGAGAAGCACCCTCAGCGGCGGGCACGCTGGTGCTGGGTTATGGCTCGCTGAAGGACGAGGCCTGCGCCTCGGTGGGTGAAACATTGAAAAAGGTCTGCATGGCAGCGCGGGAAGCATCCGTGACCGTGTAAGTGCCGCTGGCGGCATTCCACTGGCCGGGCAGGGCCTGCGCCGCCACAGCGGCGCTGTTGTTGGCAAGAAATTCCAGTGTGCGTTCCAAAGCGTCATAGTCCAGCGCGGTCAGGTCGGTGAGCAGGGCCGAACTGCTGGCACGCAGGGCATCCGGCAGGGTGGCGGGCAGCAGGTCCAGATCCTGCCGGAGAAACGCATCCCACACGGCAGCGCGGGCCGCTGCGGTGCGTACTGGTGAAAAGGCTTCGTCGGCCTGCAGCTGGCACAAGAATTCGTGCGCGTCCCCGGCGGAAATGCCCTGCACGGCCCGGCTGCGGCCATAGCGGGCAAGCTCTTCCTCGGTCAGTGCGCCGGTAAAGCCTACCCGCACCGGCCCGTACCGGCTGGCAATGCGCTCCAGCACATCGGGAGAAAAGGCCAGATACCGGGTGCCCTCCGGCAGGGCCAGCACCTGTGCCAGCGCTTCGCGGCAGCGGGCCGGGCCAGCGACGGCATAGCAGCGGGCAAGGGATGTTTCTTCTTCTGCAAAAGGCACGGTGAGCACGGCAGGCACGCTGAGCAGATGCACGCAGTTCTGGCTGGCGTTCAGGTAGGCCAGCACAAAGCCGGGCTGTTCGCCGGAGACGCACAGCAGCACAGTGAGCTGGTCAGTGGTCTTGGGCAGCTGGATGGGTACACCGCTCTCGCTGCGGGCAGCCTGCCGCAGCTGGGTGCGCAGCTGCTGACGGGACAGCAGCACCGTGCCGCCCACCAGCGGCACCAGCACCAGCAGCGAAGCAAACAGTGCTGCCCAAAAGGGCTTCCAACCTCCACTGCGCATGGGATACACCGCCTTTCCTTTGCATAAAGCTTTGGCCTGCAGGCAAGACTTTATGCAGAAAAGGAGGCGTTTGCAGATGAAAAACAAAAAAGAGACAGCACCGACCACAGAGAAAGAACGGGAGAACTTCTGGCTGGAGATCGGCCCCGCCAGCGCCTATTACGGCACAGATTCTTACGAGACCGCGAAAGAAAACGGCGATGCAAGCCCGGACGGCAAAGCCCGGGGGTTTGAAGGCGCAGAGCCGAAAGAAAAGTAAAATAAATTTATGGCAGCGCTATGATGAGGAAGGACAAAAGTAATACCAAAACAAAATTCATCTGTCGGCATAACAGATGAAAAAGCAGCGTATGATATACAAAATGTCTTGCGCACAAGGACAGAATATGGTATAGTCTTTCTATCGCGCACAACTGTGCGCCAGAAGAACTGAAAAAGACGTGCACGGCGGGGAAAGACCGTGCACTCTGGAGAAGCCCGCTTGTAAAGTGGGTGCCGAAGGTGTAAGGCCGCAGGGAAAGCGGCTGTATCTCTCAGGCAAAAGGACAGAGCCATCGTCTTTGCGCAATGGGGCGCAGCCGGGAATGCGGCGCACCCCGGCTGCGGAAAATGAGAACGCTCCGAATTTTGCGGGCAGAGCCTTTGGTGGGTTCTGTCCGCTTTTGTTTTGTGTATAGGGGGAAAGAGAGAATGGTCGAGATGATCACGCAGGTGAACAATGCCATCAATGGCGTGGTGTGGGGGCCGTTTGGTCTGGCACTGCTGTTCTGCACCGGCTTCTGGATGAGCGCCCGCACGGGCTTTTTCCAGTTCCGCAAAATGGGCTACTGGCTCCGGCACACCATCGGCGCGATCTTCACCAACAAGGACATCACCGCGCACACCAGCAAGGAGGATATGGCCATCAGCCAGTTCCAGAGCATGTGCACGGCGCTGGCGGGCACCATCGGCACCGGCAACATTGTGGGTGTGGCAACGGCCATCGTTTCCGGTGGGCCGGGTGCCATCTTCTGGATGTGGATCATGGCATTGCTTGGCATGATGACCAGCTTTTCGGAGAATGTGCTGGGCGTGTACTACCGCCGCAAAAACGAAAAAGGCGAGTGGTCGGGCGGTGCCATGTACTACCTCACCGATGGTCTTGGCGCAAAGAAGGGCTGCAAACAGCTGGGCAAGGTGCTGGCAGTGCTGTTTGCCTGCTTCTGCATTCTGGCTTCCTTTGGCATTGGCAACATGAGCCAGATCAATTCCATCGCGGGCAACATGAACGCTGCTTTTGGCGTACCGACCCTCGTCACCGGCCTGTGCCTGATGGTGGTCACGGCCTTATCGTCATTGGCGGTTTGAAGCGCGTTGCCGCTGTTACCGAAAAGCTGGTGCCGCTCATGGCCCTGTTCTACATTGCAGGCGCGCTCATCATCGTAGTGCTGCACGCGGGCAACATCCCAGCGGCATTTGCGGCTATTTTCAAGGGTGCGTTCAACCTGAACGCGGCAGGCGGCGGTGCGCTGGGCTACGGCATCAGCCAGACCATCACCTGGGGCTTCAAGCGCGGTGCCTTCTCCAACGAAGCCGGTCTCGGCTCTGCCGTCATGGTCAACTCCGCTTCCAACGTCAAGGAGCCGGTGCATCAGGGCATGTGGGGCGTGTTTGAGGTGTTTGCCGATACCATCGTGGTCTGCACGCTCACTGCTCTGGTCATCCTGACCACCGGCGTGGTGGACCTGCAGAGCGGCGCTGTACTGGCCGGTGTGCAGGACAACGCATTGGTGGGTCAGGCCTTCACCGCCGCATTTGGCAGCTTTGGCCCCAAGTTCATAGCTGTTTCCATTCTGCTGTTTGCCTACTCCACTACGCTGGGCTGGAGCCACTACGGCACCAAGGCCGTGGAGTATCTCTTCGGCACCACCGGCAGCCGCATCTACAAGGTGGTCTTTGTGTGCATGACCGTGGTGGGTGCCACCATGAAGCTGGGCCTTGCGTGGGATCTTTCCGACACTTTCAACGGTCTGATGATGATCCCGAACCTGATCGGCGTGCTGGTGCTGTCCGGCACTGTGGTGGACATCACCCGCAACTACTTCGACCGCCGGGTGAAGGGCAAGGACATCGAACCCATGTGGTCGGCTTTCCTGGAGTACCAGAAGCAGGAGGAGGCCGAAGCCGCCGCAGAGGAAGCGGAGCTGGAAAAGGCCGCAAACGAATAAAATACCCAAAAGCAAGGGCTGTCTGTGAATGAGGACAGCCCTTGCTTTTGTCTGCTGCCCTGCCTTATAATAACTTAAAAAACAGGGGAGGGAACACCCATGAGCGAATTTTCCCATCTGAAAAACAAACTCCTTGCCGAACAGGTGGAGGACGAAATTTACCACTATATTCTGGATACCCCGCTGGAGCCGGGAGCCAAGCTGCCCAATGAATTTGAGCTGGGTGAAAAGTTCGGCGTGGGCCGCAGCACGGTGCGCGAAGCCGTGAAGCTGCTTTCCAGCAAGGGCATCGTGGAGGCGCGGCGGGGCTCCGGCACCTATGTGGTCACGACCGCCAAGGGCCTTTCGGACCCGCTGAACCTGCGCAGCGTGCAGGACAAGAACGCGCTGGCACTGGATCTGGTGAACGTGCGCCTGCTGCTGGAACCGGGCATGGCCGAGATGGCAGCGCTGAATGCTTCCGACGAGGACATCGAGCGCATCCAGCGCCTGTGCGACCGGGTGGAGAGCAAGATCCACAGCGGTGATCTGTACATTGAGGACGACATCGCATTCCATACCTGCATCGCAGAGAGCAGCAAGAACATGGTGGTGGAGCAGCTGATCCCCATTATCGATACGGCGGTCATGATGTTCGTGAACGTCACCCACAAAAAGCTGACGGAGGAGACCATCCTGACCCACCGCATGATCACCGAAGCCATTGCCCGGCATGACTCCATTGGCGCCCGGTCTGCCATGGTGATGCACCTGAACTTCAACCGCAACTGCATCCGAAAGCTTTACGACGGCGAATGGGAAACCTGACGCCGCTGCATTTTACGTCCCCGCACAGTGCAAGGGCTGTGCGGGGATTTTTACGTTTGAAGTTGTCTGATGACTTTTTAAGACGAATGACACAGAAAAGTCGGAAAACTGGTTAGATTATATGATGTATCCAAGATTTCAGAGCAGTGTGCACGAAAAAATGGGCTGGTTATTGTCATAAAGTGGGTTCTGACTGCGACAACTTGCAAACGAGGCGGGATTCGATTAAAATGAATATGTAAGATGTCCGACAGTCAAAAGGACGATTTGCAAAGCAGAAAAAAGAGTATTTTGGAGGTACGATTATGGAACTGCGTTCTCAGGCAGTGCGTAAACTGGCACCGGAAAACGATCCGCTGAAGATCGGCATGGGCTGGAAGGTGGACGACCTTGCAAAGCCCCAGATCATGGTGGAGAGCACCTTTGGCGACAGCCACCCCGGCAGCGCCCATCTGGATCAGTTCGTGAAGGAGGCTGTACAGGCAGTCAACACCCACGGCGGCAAGGCTGCACGCTATTTTGCAACCGATATGTGCGACGGTATCGCACAGGGCCACGACGGCATCAACTACTCGCTGCCCCACCGTGATGCCATCGTGAATCTGGTGGAGGCTCAGGCCAACGCCACCGTGTACGACGGCGGTGTATTCATCGCCAGCTGCGACAAGTCCATGCCCGCCATGCTGATGAGCATTGGCCGCCTGAAGGATATGAGCGCCATCGTGGTCACCGGCGGCGTGATGGAAGCCCACACCCTGCCCAAGAAGTACGTGGTCAATGACCCCGCCTGCGCCATCAACGACCTGCTGACGCTGGAACAGATCGGCAAGTTCGACGCATGGGAAAAGACGGGCGTGATCCCCAACGAGCAGCTGGACTACTACAAGCACAATGCCTGCCCCAGCTGCGGTGCCTGCTCCTTTATGGGCACCGCTTCTACCATGCAGATCATGGCCGAGGCTCTGGGCCTGATGCTGCCCGGCACCGCCCTGATGCCGGCCACCGCCCCGGAGCTGAAGCAGGCTGCCTATGATGCCGGCGTTCAGGTGATGAAGCTGGTGGCCGAGGGCATCAAGGCCAAGGACATCGTTACCATGAAGAGCTTTGAAAACGCCATCATGGTGCACGCCGCCATCTCCGGCTCCACCAATGCCACCATGCATCTGCCCGCCATTGCACACGAGTTCGGCTTTGAGATCGATGCCGACACCTTTGACCGGATGCACCGCGGCGCACACTATCTGCTGAACATCCGTCCCTCCGGCGACTGGCCCGCACAGTACTTCTACTATGCAGGCGGCGTGCCCCGCGTGATGGAAGAGATCAAGTCCATGCTGCATCTGGACGTGATGACTGTCACCGGCAAGACGCTGGGCGAAAACCTGGAAGACCTGAAGAAGAACGGCTTCTACGAGCACTGCGACGAGATCCTGCAGGAAAAGACCAAGGGTCTGGGCATCAAAGTCACCCGCGAGGATATCATCCACAGCTTTGACAACGCCAAGGGCACCGACGGCAGCATCGCCATCCTGAAGGGCAATCTAGCCCCGGAAGGCAGTGTCATCAAGCACACCGCCTGCCCCAAGAACATGTTCCACGCCACCCTGCGCGCAAGGCCCTTTGACAGCGAGGAAGAGTGCATCAGCGCCGTTCTGAACAAGCAGGTCCAGCCCGGAGATGCCATCTTCATCCGTTACGAAGGCCCCCGCGGCAGCGGCATGCCCGAGATGTTCTACACCGGCGAGGCCATCTGCGCCGACCCGAAGCTGGCTTCCAGCGTGGCGCTCATCACCGACGGCCGCTTCTCCGGCGCAAGCCGCGGCCCGGTCATCGGCCATGTCAGCCCGGAGGCTGCAGTGGGCGGCCCCATCGCTCTGGTGGAAGAGGCGACTCATCCGCATCGATGTGCCGAACCGCC
>ENA-OQEX01000071-OQEX01000071.1-human-gut-metagenome-genome-assembly--contig:-NODE-71-length-57429-cov-9.471764_pt1 | contig 57429 bp, 53 predicted proteins | sample MGYA00242802_ERZ504649 | MGnify/ENA primary metagenome ERZ504649 (study PRJEB26092, sample SAMD00036194) | human gut metagenome | host: Homo sapiens | study: EMG produced TPA metagenomics assembly of...
ATCAGCACGTCGCGCGGAGTCGGTATCGCTGCGGTATGCGCGGCGGCGGCTTGGCGACCGCAACGGCAGTATCTACGGCCGCGTGGGCGGTCGCCGCGGAATCGTTCGTGACGATGGTTACGGACGTTTGTGCCGTGGCGATAATCGGCTCGACCTCGGCAATCGTCTCGGCACCGGCCTCGCCGGCGATACCATCGGCCTGCCCCTCGATAGTGCCGCTGGTAGTGGCGATGGTGACGGTGGCATGCATGCCGAAGACGGTGGCCGGTGTGGGCATCATCGGCTTCGGTGTGGGCATGTCGCTGGCGGCGTCCGATATTTCGGATTCGGATGGTGCGGGTGTGGCGGGCGTTGCGGGTGTGCCGGGTACACCGGAATGTTGCGCAGTCGGTACTGCGTCTACTTCGTCTTGATGAACGGCCTGATTGGTGGAGTGGCTCGCGGTGCCGCCGGCATCGGGAGAATCGCCCGAATCGGCGGAATGATGCGGAGTTTCGGACGTATACAGCAGGTGGTCTTGGGTATGGCTATCCGCCGAATCTGGTGTTTGCCCCAGTATGCGGGCAAGGTCGGCGGGCGTAATCATATTCTCCACCTTACTCAACCCCGTGTGCAGGTGGGGTAACGGTATGCTGGTAGGGCAGAAAAACGTCGCACGCGGGAAGGTGCCCATTGAATTTCGAAGTATGGCCCGAAGCATCGAACTTGGTCGACTGTTCGCCGAACAGGGTTACGAGCTGGCATTGGTCGGCGGCCCGGTCAGGGATTTGCTGCTCCATAGAAAGAGCCACGATTTGGACTTCTGCTCATCCGCACGGCCTGAGCAGTTCGAGCCGATACTGCGCCGGTGGGGGCATGACGGCTTCTGGGACATGGGGCGCAAGTTCGGCACGCTGGGTGCCATGCGCCGCCGCCCGGACGGCACCGAGGTCAAGGTGGAGGTCACCACCTATCGCTCCGACATGTACGATCCGGACTCGCGTAAGCCCGAGGTCAATTATGGCGACACGCTTGAGGGCGACCTGTCCCGCCGCGACTTCACCGTCAACGCGATGGCCCTGCGCGTGCCCGACCTGCAATTCGTGGACCCGTTCGGTGGTGCCAGTGATCTGTCCAAGGGTGTGTTGCGCACGCCGGTGGACCCGCGACAGTCCTTTGACGACGATCCGTTGCGTATGATGCGCGCCGTGCGATTCGTGGCCCAGCTGGGCTTCCGTATCGCGCCGGACGCGGCCGAGGCGATTACCTCGATGCGCGACCGCATCGACATCGTATCCGCCGAGCGCGTGCGCGACGAACTGACCAAGCTGCTGCTCTCCGACCGTCCGCGCGCCGGCTTGAGGCGTTGGTCGAATCCGTCTTGCGGACATCGTCTTCCCGGAGATTCCGGCCCTGCAATTGCAGATCGACGAACACCACCGCCACAAGGACGTCTTCGAGCACACGATGATTGTGCTCGAACGCGCGATCGCCCTGGAAACCGGCCCGGACGGCCCGGTGCCCGCCCCCGACCTGACGCTGCGCTTGGCCGCCGTGATGCACGATATCGGCAAGCCGAAGACCCGCCGGTTCGAGCCGGGCGGCAAAGTGAGCTTCCACCACCATGACGCGGTGGGTGCCAAAATGACCCGCAAGCGTTTGAAGGCGCTGCGTTTTGACCACCATCTGGTCGAGGACGTCTCGGAACTGGTGAATATGCACCTGCGCTTCCACGGCTATGTGGACGAGCCGTGGACCGACTCGGCCGTACGCCGGTATGTCAAGGATGCCGGGCACCTGTACGAGCGGCTGAACAGGCTCACGCGCGCGGACGCCACCACACAAAACAAGCGCAAGGCGATGATCTTCTCCCAGGCCATGGATGAGATGGAGGAGCGCGTCCGCGAACTCAAGAAGAAAGAGGACTTCGACGCGATCCGCCCGGATCTGGACGGCAACGAAATTATGGAGTTGCTGGGCTTGGAGCCCGGCCCGATGATCGGCCGCGCCTACAAGCACATGCTGGAATACCGCTTGGATAACGGTCCGGTGGACCACGATGTGGCCGTCGAAGAACTCAAGCGCTGGTACTCCGAGATTCAGTAGTCCGATACTAGTCCGATACCAAAAAACCGTACGCTGAATACGTGTCAGCGTACGGTTTTTCGCGAAGATGAAGCTGTATGCGCCTTACTGCGCCGTGTATGCGTCGTGTTTGGTGTCGGCGGGCAGCTTGGTCATGCTATCGGCGGCCTTGCAACCCTCGATATTGGTGATGGTCTTACCGGATTGTGGGGAGGATTTGGTGTCCTGCAGATCGTTGAACGTGGCGCCGATGACCACATCGATGAGTTGATCCTCGCGAGCCGTCATGATCATGGTGCGTCGGTGAAATTGCCGATCAGCGTATACGCCTGATTAATGGCGTTCTTGCCGAAGTAGATGGTGGTGCGTTCAACGCCGGTGCTGGAATAGTTATCGATTTTCTGCACGCTGAATCCACGATTGGCCAAAGCCTCACCCACGGCCTTGGCGAATTGGCCGTGAGAGGTGCCGTTCATCACGCGGATGCCGACCGAAGCGTTGGACACGTATTGCGCTTTGCCGCTGCTGTCCTTGACCGCGCACGGTGCCGCGTTGCCGTAATTCGGCTGGCGGGCCGGAGTCTCCACTTCGCCGAGGCCGAAAACGTGGAAATTGAACAGTAGGGCTATGACCAGCACTACTGCCAATACCGCGCCGCTGATGGAAAAGACGATGGTCTGGCGGTGGCGCACGTACGCCTTGCGGGCTTCACGTTCATCAACCTGATACGTCATCGGTGGACTTCTTTCATGGGTCGGGTGGCTGGTTGCTACCTTAGCGTCACTGTCTGACGCCGATATTGGGGTGTGCGGGAGATTTGGCTCGAATAATGCGATCGACCACAGCCGTATCGCGCCACACATCGATAATGCGTTGTGCCGCTGCCTCGTCGGCGGCGAAAGCGACCACTGAGGGGCCGGATCCGGAGACGAATGCATGGCTGGCACCCGCCTGCGTGGCGGCGTCGATGGCCTGCCGCTGCGGGGATGCAGGCTGATTGCCGCAGCCTGCAGATGATTGCGGTCGCCTTCTGCGGCTCCCACGAGGTCAAAGGTGTGGTAGACCTCAGGAGTGCTGAGTTGCGACTGGTACGCGCCGACCAATACTTCGCCGCTGAATCCCTGTTCTATCAGCGCCAGCTCATCGCGGCTGCCGGGGGCGATATCCGTGATGCGTTCGCCGAAACCGGTGCCGTATGCAAGGCCACCGGTCAGGCAGAACGGCATATCCGCGCCCAACGTGGCGGCAATGGTGCGCAGACGCTCTATAGGCCAGTTCAGCTCCCAGAGACGATTGACCGCCAGCATGGTCGCCGCGGCGTCGGCTGAACCGCCGCCTAGTCCGGCACCCACGGGAATGCGCTTGGTGATGGTCAACGCCACATCCGGCTCGCGCTCGGCCGCCTGGGCCATGGCGAAGAGGGCCAGTACCGCATGGTTGCGGCGCATGTCGCTGCGTGAGGAGGCCAAGTCGCCCAAATAAGCGCCTTCGAGCTCCAGAGAGAATCCCGCTCCGGGTTGCTTGGCGGTTGCGGTGACGGTGTCGTATACGCCGATTGCACAGTAGGTGGTGTCCAGTTCGTGGCGTCCGCCCCATTCGTCGTGAGCAGGTCCCACTTCCAAGGTGAGATTGGTTTTCGCCGGGCAATCCACCGTAATGGTGATGGGGGAGAGCTCATCGAACTGATGTCGGGCAGCGGCTGGGCGTGGATGTGAGGTTACCGGACTCATTGTGCCTCATCTCCATCTCCACACGATTCGATGGCCTTGGCCAGAGCGGTGAATTCGGCGATGGTGAGCGTCTCTCCTCGACGGGTCGGATCGATGCCGGCGATGGAGAATGCCTCGGAGGGCGCAATGGTCTTCAATGCCGCGTGCAGGGTCTTGCGACGCTGACCGAACGCCGCATCGATCAGACGAAATACGAGTTCCCGTTGTGCGCCGCCGTCGGCCGTGCTGTTCGAGGCTCCCGGGGCGGCCGGGTCATCGGCCTGATACCGGGTGAATCTGACGAGCGCGGAATCCACATTGGGAGCCGGCCAGAACACATTGCGGCCGATGGTGCCCACCCGTTCGGCGGTGCCATACCAGGCGAGCTTCACGCTCGGCGTGCCGTAGATCTTGGAACCGGGCTTGGCGGCGAGTCTGTCGGCCACCTCTTTTTGCACCATCACCAAGAACGAGCCGAGGTTGTCGAAACGCTCCAACAGCGTGAGCAGAATCGGTGTGGCCACGTTGTACGGCAGATTGGCGACCAGCGTAAACGATGCGTCATCGCTGAAATCAGGCACGTTCTCCGGGGCGACGGTTAAGGCATCCCGATTGACGACGGTGAGTCGTGACGTGGCTTCGGGCATGAATTCGGCGACTGTGCCCGGCAGTCGTTCGGCCAACGGCGGATCGATTTCGACTGCGGTCATGGTGGCGCCGGTTTCCAGAATCGCCAGCGTCAACGATCCCAGGCCGGGGCCGACTTCCATGACATGATCGGCAGCGGTCACTCCCGCCTCTCGTACGATACGACGGACCGTGCCGGGGTCGATGACGAAGTTCTGCCCGAATTTCTTGGTGGGGCTGATGCCGGCATCGGCCGCGATACGACGGATATCGGCGGCGCCTAACAGGTGACCGGTGGCGGGAATGGTGTCGTTCATAAGCGTGTGTTCCTTGTGGGCTTCGTAACCGATCAGTACCAACCGATTTGTTCGGAATTTTGCCATGCCTTGGACGGGCTGCCGTATCTTTGTGCGATGTACCACAGACCCCAATCGATCTGTACGGCGGCATCGTCACGGTAATTGGCGCCGAACGCAGCCATTTTGTCTGCTGGTAGCGACTGAGGAATGCCGTAGGCGCCGGAGCTCGCGTTTTCGGCATACCACAGCCATCTGGACTCGCGGTTCCATAGTTTGACCAGGCAATCCCAGTCGTTGCCTGTCCACCCGCGCTGCGCGGCGGCACCGGCGGCATAGGCCTGAGCCTGGGCTACGGTGGCGTGCCAGAGTCGGCCGGAGGGCGTGGTGGTTGTTCCTGAATCGGAGCCGGAAGAGCCGGAATTGTTGTTCGTACCGCCGCCGGTGTTACCAGTGTTGCCGGAGTTGCCGGTGTTACCGGTGTTGCCAGTGTTACCGGAATTGCCGGTGTTACCGGTGTTGCCAGTGTTACCGGAATTGCCGGTGTTGCCGGAGTTGTTGCCGCCGGTGTTGCCGGCATTGTTGTTGGACGACTCGTGCTGATTGTTGGAACCGGAATCGGCCTTGCCGTTATCGGCGGAGTCGGATTTCTTATCGGAACCTTTATCGGTATCAGACTTGGCGGCGCCTACGGCGATGATCTGGTCGATGGCCATCGAGGTGACGGTCTCCGATTTCAGCGTCTCCGATTCGGCCACGCCATCCACATAGGTGACGTCGTACACCTGCGTCTTCTCGCCGTTGACGCCCTGCTGGCGCACATCGGCCTGCCCTTCAGCCAGATTCGGGTCGATGATGGTCTGGGTGGAGAACGGAATCACGGACGTGCGCGTCTCCTCGCCGTGGGTCACGCGGCGTACGCGCAGAATGGTCTCGTCGCTGTCTTTCTCAACGCTGACGCGATCCTCCTTGTTGAGCACGATGCCCTTGGAATCGAGGATGGAGGCGGCCGGCAGCTTGCCATTGGGGGCCACCGAGCTTTTGCCGTCGGCGATGACGGTGACCGGCCCGGACTGGTTGATCACCAGGCCGCCGGTGAGCTGGTTGTACACGTTCTTGATGTCGACGGTGATCTTCGCGGCGTTGTTCTGGTTTTCCTCGAAAAATCCCAGTAGCTGGTCGGCGCTGGTGGCCACGGTCCAGAACGGCACGGCGGTGCCGTCGATGTTGATGGTGGTCTGGTAGGCGGACTGTACGGTGACCACGGCATGATTGGCGAGCTGGTCGCCGGACGAGGTGGTCACGATATCGTGGGTCTTGATATCCACCCCTTGTTCCTCCAGAAGACGGGTGGCCGTCATCGCATATGTGGTGACTTGGGTGGTTTGCCCGTTGATGTTCAGGCCACGGATTTACGCGCGGTGAACGCGAATGATCCAGCCAGCGCGATACTGGTCGCCGCGATACAGGCGATTACGCGGATGCGACGCAGTGTAACAAACCGCTGCGGGGTCCAACGCCGTGCCATTGCCATACTCTTCCTGCTGGGTGAACGATTACGCCACCCATCGTAACGGTTGTTCCGGCCCGTACTGCGGTTTCACCGGCCACCGTCACCATTCCTGCTCGTCAGATGTTCTGAGCTCAAAAAAGAAAGAAAGGGGGGCGGAGAGAAGGGGATGTTCCCGCCCCTTGAAGGCGCGGAGCTGGTTGGGGGACGCTCCGCCCTCATTCCAGGAAGCCCATAATTGGGGGAAGGCTCCTGGAGTACTTACCCAAGGTAAGAATTATATGCGTAGAAAAGTCTACGTATCACATAATACGCCATTTTTTCTGCGCGACGAGCCTCTTGTCGGGATCGAACCGACGACCTGCCGCTTACAAGGCGGCCGCTCTGGCCATCTGAGCTAAAGAGGCGATTGTTCTTAACGCGTAAATCGTTGCGAACAAATGACTAGTATACCGGTACTTCCCGAGTGGTCAATTTAAGCCGAGCCGCAGGCGGTATTGCATATGTCGCGGCGTCAACTTATTCGGCCACGCAGCATCAGGAGGCGACCGAAATCGGCTTTCCGCTGGCACCGATGGATGGCATTTTGCCTTCCACGCCTACCTGGTCAGCATCCAGCCCAATGGACTTGAGGAAGCCGTCCACCATATTCGTGTCCGCCAGCGTGAGCTGCTTCAGATCCCAGTATTCGCCGTTGATGGTGAGTGTGGGGGAGGAGAAGGCGCCGGAGCTGTTGAACAGTTCGGGGCGCAGGATCGTGTAGTTGTTGGAGGCGGTGAGCCAGTCGAGGTATTCGTTCTTGCCGCTGAACGCCGCGGCGGCCACATCCTCGCTCACACCGGCCTTGACGGCCTGCTTCTCCAGCTTGGCGTTGTTTACCGGCTCGTAATTGGACAATTCGCCCGGCTGGAAATCCTCAGCGTAGATGTTGGAGAGGTAGCTCATGAGGTGGTCGGGATCGTCATCATGCTCGGCAATGTAGATGGCACCGTTGAACACGCGGTTGGAGTAGTTGTCGGAGCTCTTGTTGTTCTGGAAATTGAGGAAGTGCAAATCGATGTTGAGCTGGCCTGCGTTCATCAGCTTGACGAGCGTCGGGTCGAGTTGGCGGTTCACCGAGGCGCAGCGGGGCACAGCGGTTCCATGTAGATGGATACGGTGGGAGCCCCCTCGGCTTTCTGGCCATACCCTTTGTTGGAGATTACGAAGCCGGCCTTGTCGTCGGCGTTAGCCGGCTGGGTACTGACTTTCTTGAGCTTGCTATAGGCCTCGTCCACGGTCATGTTGCTTTGCTGGCTACTGCTGCTGGTGTTGGACGGCCGCATAGCCTTGTATACGGCGAATCCAGCGATGGCCACCAGCACCACAATAATGGCCACCACAATGCAGCCGATGATGGTCTGCTGCTTACGCTCCTTGGCTGCCTGCTCGGCCCGTGCCTGTTGTGCGGCCTCCTCGGCCGCTCGGCGCTCAGCGCGTGTGGCACGCTTGGCCTGACGCTTCGGATCTGACATAGCTATCCCCTTGCAATCGCTTCAATGTTTGGGCCCCATCATAATGACCGGGCCTGAGGAGGACTGCGCCCAGAGCTGATCTGAGGTGAATTCCCTGTAAAAGTGTGACGGAACGAACGTATCGGATACACAACGGCCATGTGTGCGGATGGCTGATGTGTGAGATTCCGCCCCGCTCTAGGCGAACGGCATCCAGTTGATCGGCATGCCCAGAATCGGCATCGCGCACAAGGCCACGGTGATGATGGCCCATATGGTGAACAGCACGGTGCCGCGCCCGCCGCCCTTGGGCGCCGGCGCCACTGGAGCAGGTGGAGCCCCACCCACTTCGGTGGATGGCGCGCCCGCCGGGCGACTGTGTTTGAGCCCGCGCAGTACGCCGCCCCCCAGCCGAATCATCATCGACTGTGGGGCGAACACAGTGACCAGCCAGCCGATGGCCATGAAACCGCCCAGCGCCAGCCCGGAAGCGGAGAACGGCACATCATTGAGCAACGGCACCGGAATACCCCAATCCGCGGTGAAATACCAGGAGATGGTGTGAACGGGCAGTGCCAGAGCCGCGGTGGCCACGGCGGTTCCCGCCATATAGATGATGACTAGCAGCAGTATGCGGGGAATGGCCAGCAGCAGGGCTTTGACCAGATGCCAGGGAAAAGTCGCCACGCGAATCCACGAATCGGAGTTTTTGCGCTCGCCGCCGCGTTTGCCCTCGCGCTCAAGCTGGGGTTCGGTGTTATAGGCCAGGGTGAGCAGTAGCCACAACAACGCAGTGGCCGCGATGATGGCCACGAGCGGAGCATTTGCCGCCAGTGCCGCCAGCGGCGCCGCCAGCAGGATCAATGGCAGGGTGCCGCGCTGCAGATATTCCCCTCGCTTCACGTCCACCGGATTGGGCATGGGAGGATTTTGGACCATGGTTTCGGTGGGGGCCGCTTGGGCGGTTTGGTCGATGATGCGCTGCAATGCCGGGCGAATGGCGGGGTCCACCGCTGTGGGCTGGTTGCTTGCGGGATCCCAGCTGCTCTGGGCGGTGCCGGACGGGGGGAATGATGACGGCTGCGGCGTGGGGAGTACGGTGGTGCGCTCGGCCAGCGGCGTGGTTTGGTCCGGCATCGGTGTGGTCGCGCCGGTGAGTACCTGCGTGCCGGCGTCGTCGGTGAAATCGGCAGCAGCGTCGGGCAACAGTTGCGTGCCTGCTCCGCACCGGCCGGCGGACGTGGCGGCATATCGGCTAAGGGCAGCGTGGCGGTAGCGGCGCCAGCCGGCGAGAATACGGCGGTTTCGCCATCGCCGTTATCGCCTTATTGCCGGAGAACACGGCCATGGTGGGAGCCTCAGCGGCTTCCTCGGCCGCGCGCCAGATGGTTCGGGGATTATTGCGGTCAACGCCGCCGGCCGCGCCAAAAGGGGGCATCGCCTCCGCGGCTTCGGCAACGATCGCAGCCGGTTGTCCAGCCACGGCTCCCGCGGCGAACGGTCCCGCCTGCTCGCCCTGCCAAGCGTTGGGATTCAACGCATCCAAGGCGATGGCATTCAGCAATTGATCCGGCGTGCAACGATCCCTGCGATCCGGGTCCAGTGCAGAACGGAAGGCAGCCAATGTGCCGGCCGGTAGTCCGGAAAGATTCGCGTTGCCCGAGGCCTCGCGCTCAAGTACCGCCATCATCGGCTTGGTGCCGAACACAGGCGCGCCGGTTGCGGCAAAAGCGAGCACGGACGCCACCGACCACCAATCGGTGGCGTCGTCGGATTCGGCACCGTCAATAATCTCGGGTGCGATGAATCCGGGTGTACCCATCACTAGGCCGGTGCGGGTCACGTGACTTTCGCCCTCGCCCATCGCGATACCGAAATCGACCAATACCGGTCCGGCGGCCGACACCATCACATTGGTGGGTTTGATGTCGCGATGGACGATGCCGGCCGCATGTACGGCTTTGGTGGCTTCGATGAGCTTGCGGGCCAAGCGTTCCAGATCGTCGCCCACATACCGGCCATTGGCGGCCACATCATCCTTAAGATTCTTGCCCTCGATGAGTTCAGTGACGATGAACGCCAACGTATCGTCGAGTTCCATATCCACGATGCCGCACACACCCGGATGATTGATCTTCTTCAAGGCCATGGCCTCGCGCCGCAGCGCTCGCGCGGCGTGACATCGGGCTTGAGGTCGGGGTCGTGCAGGGCCGTGGACGCAGAGCCGGAGCCTGCCACTGACTCGTCGGTCAGGGAGTCGCGCAGAATCTTCATGGCATAGGTGGTGCCGCCGTCGTCGCGCACCCGCCACACCGACCCCATAGCTCCTGAGCCGAGCCGGGAGATCAGCGTATACCCACCAACCACTTCGCCGGCTCAAGATTCAACGCGTTCAAATCGCTCATGCCTCCATCCTAATGCCTTGCTGGTGCATTATTCTGGCTCTCTCCTGGGAGGCCGAGCTTGATATTTCTTGGCTCCCCTCTCTGAGAGGGGAGCAAGAATAAATGCCGTTTACGTATTGAGAAGTGCCGTTTACGCCATTAAGGTCGATTGCCCTGACCGGATGTGGTAGCAAATTATGCGCTCGAAATGACAGGATAGGTGCGTGGGCAGGTGCGCCAGTCGTGAATTTGCGACTCTATAACCATCGGCATCAAGGATGTGTCGGCGGTGACCCAAAGGTGAGCCAGCCGGGCACATTCAACAGTGGCACAGCGATGCAAGGGCAGTATCGTGAGCCGCTGATCGAATCGATAACGATATCAGATTCGAATGCCGCGACTTCGCCGGTCGTACCTTCGAATACTTCTCCGAAGACGGCTACCTGTTCGGCGTGATGGCCTCCCAGCAGGTCGCTGACGCTCCGGTCAAGGCCTGAGGTGTGTCTCCGATAACTGAATAGCTAAATAGAATGGACGGCCTGCTGAGTGCTACTCAACAGGCGTCCATTGTGTATCTGAATGCGAAAAGTCATTATATGGAACGGAATATATCGATACTGTGCATTGTGCCGATTACTGATTCCGACGCAAGTATTCGCGCAGGAAGGGCACGGCAAAATCGACTTCGCCTCGTTCTGTTTCGCGGATAACGAAGGCGTCAAGGAGGCGTTTGCGGTAGGTGGCGGCATAGTTAGGCGTTTTGCCCATGCGCTGTGCAACATTCACGGTGGGAGAGGGACCATCTGACGCTGCCATGGCTTCGAGATACTCACGGTCGTTTTTGGATAAGCCTTGCAACTCCGGGATGCACACGCGTTATCAAGGTCAATACGTGCTTCCTCGATACCTGCCGTAACATCAGCGTCGATGATGGTATCCGAGTCCCGCATGTCTGCGGCATCCCAGATATGGTAGCCAACCAGTTGAATCATATAGGGGTATCCGGCTGTCACATTGGCTGCAGTGCTTAATTGAGCGTCGGTGATGGACATGCCGGAGGCGCGGAATGTTGTGGCGAAAGCATCGCGCACTTCATCAAGAGGAATATCTGTGAGTATGTTCGTTTTCGCGCGACGTAGGAACGTGATGACTTCGTCATTGAACAAATCAGAAATCATCTGTGGGAGACCGGCGAACACGATGGCGATATTGCGTCGTTCCCTGATTTGATGCTGTATGGCAGTGGCGATGGCAATCATGTCGGATCGCTCAGCCGCTTGAGTCTCATCAATGGTGATAAGCAACCCAGCATGGCGCTTCTCAAGCGCATCCAACCGTCCGGCAATGGCACTTCTCAACGTTTCGGGCATACGCTTCGGGGATAGTTCGGCTTCTCCGAGGCCGATGCCCGCTCCAGCAAAAGTCAACGATGGTCGGATAGTGAGGTGGTCAAGGGCCCCTCGCCCGGTTCGTAAGGCATCAACAAGGCGTTCGCATAGTCCGGCAGAGGCCGTTTCTTCGATGACATCCCATCTGCGCGCTTTGGCCCGGTCTCCGAACACAGTGAGCATCACGGTTTTTCCGGTTCCACGAGCGCCGGTGACGAGCATAATGCGCCCTGGGGCACCGACTCCGTTATCGAGACCTTTCTCGAAATCGCGGATAACTTTGCCTCGGCCGATGAGCAGGGGCGGTTCCCTCCTGCCGTTGGCTTGAATGGGTTTTCCTTTGCCTTCATGTGGACCGCCTCCTCGCTGAATCAACCTAAAATAAAAATTATCAAAAATATCAAAAAATAAAAATTATCAAAAGCTGGGTTGAGCCGACTGAAGAAAACAGCCGTGGCGACAATGATCCTGCCGCAATCCGCGGTGACAACAACTGACGCGGACCTTCTTGGCAGAATCGTTGTTTGTCCCGCTTCGCCAATCAACGTCGCTCAAGTTCGGTGCGCAGACCGGCTACCGTAGCGGTCAGCTCACGCACTTCCTCGCGCAATAGGTCGATTTCGGGATTGGCTGATGTCGCAATAGCCTCTTGCGCGGCTTCCTTGGCCACTTCCTTCTCCCGAGCGTCCTCGCGCCGATCCGTCTCCAGATTGACCTGATCCACGATCCACGAGGCCAGCGTGGCCGTCACAATACCGATCAACGCGATGCCGGTGAACATCAGCACCACCGCAATGATCTTGCCTTGGAAGGTGACCGGCGAGAAGTCGCCATATCCCACGGTGGTCACGGTCACGAACGCCCACCACAACGCCGTGCCGAAGTCGGTGATCGTGGATCCGGACGCCTCGCGCTCCACGGAATACACGGCCAGCGCGCCCACGTACATGAGCATTCCCACCGCGCCGACCGCGTATACGGTGATGCGCCCGCGCACCGCCATGCCGGAGGTGCGGTTCAGCACGTGCAGCACGGTCAGCAAACGCAACAGTCGCAAGGGCCGGAGCATCGGCAGCGCGATGGTCAGCAGCGTGAACAGGTTGTGCTTGAACCACCGCCAGCGATCGTCGGCCAACCACAGCGAGACCACATAATCGACGACGAACACCACCCAGATCACGTTGATGACGGTTTCACACAGCGCGATATGCGTGCGGGAGAGTATTTCCCACGAATACACCACCAGAAACACCACGGACAGCACCATCAGCGGCCAGTCCGTCCACTTCTTCCACGTCTTCAGTCCCATATTCCGATTGTAGTGGCGCGTCCGCTGCGCCACTGCGGAGCATGACTCCGGACATCAGTGTTGTATACGTTCGTATACATTTCACGTTGTGTACGAACGTATACAGCGGTATTTTTCATCTCGTATTTCCCTTATGACTATCACCACAGTGATATAATCAAGAATATGTAAGGAGAGAGAAGGAGCCGGCCAATGGAGACCGCATCGATCGAACTGTGGCATGGCTCTTCGCATGTCATCAAGCATCCTGAATACGGGCTGGTCAAGCCGAACAACGATTATGGCCGCGGATTCTATTGCACGCGCAGCGTCGAGCTGGCCAAGGAATGGGCGTGCGCGGGACTGGATGACGGTTTCGCGAATCGGTACACATTGGCCACCAACGGGCTCACCTTCCTGGACCTGTCCCAGTTGCCCTACACCATCCTGAACTGGTTGGCCCTGCTGGTCGAAAACCGTCGTTTCCAGCCGACCACCGCCGTCGCCGCGCAAGGCATCGAATATCTGAAACAAGTGTTTCTGCCGGATACCAGTCAGTCTGACGTCATCGTCGGATATCGTGCCGACGATTCGTATTTCTCGTTCGCCCGCGCTTTTGTCAATAACGCGATTTCCCTCGACCAACTCGCCGAGGCGATGCGGTTGGGTGAGCTCGGCAAGCAGATCGTACTCACCAGTCCTCAGGCATTCGCGGCGCTGCGGTTCCAAGGCTGCGAAATCGCCCGCGCTTCGACCTACCACGTATTGCGCAACGAGCGCGACCGCACGGCTCGTGAAGCCTACCGTCGCAACAGCGCTGAAGCCGATCTCGACGGCCTGTTCATGCGCGACATCATCCGTGAGAAAGTGACCAACGATGATCACCGCCTACGATGAGACATACTTGCCGGACGCCATGGCCAACTTGGCCGGCGCCTTCGATTATGCGCTGAACGATTGCGGGTTGCCGGTCGGCCTATTCATGGACTTCTTCGCCACCTCCGAGGCGGCCGCGCTTTTCGGGCGAGGCACGCCCAAATACGTGTGTGGCATGTCCGGCGAGGAGCTGGTGGCCGAAATCATGCGGCAAACCGGCTGGGCTCGCATTATCGATATGCCGCCCGTCGCACTGCGCACCGGCGCAACACCCGAATACTGGGGCGGCTGGGCGCTCGCATACTGCCAATGGGCCAGGGGAGTGCGGTTCTCGGACATTCTCGACGTGCTGCCGTTCGGCGATATCGTGCGACTTTACCCGGCTTTGCACGAAGCCGACGAAAGCCGATTCGTCGACGTGTACGACGAACGGGCCGCCGGTAATCGCACCGAGGGCGGCTCCCGTCTGCACACGATCCGCGTGCGCGCCGGACTCAGCCAATCCGGGCTGGCCCGCCGCTCCGGCGTTACCCTGCGCTCCATCCAAATGTACGAGCAGCGCCGCAAAGACCTTGGCAAAGCTGCCGTCTCCACCGTGCTCGCTTTGGCCCGCACGCTTGGCTGCCGCATCGAAGATCTGTTGGAGCCGTAAAGACGCGGAGTAGTATCGCGCCGCATCGATTCTGATAACTGAACAACTACTTTTAAGGCCCGGCCGGATGCTCGTTTGGACATCCGGCCGGGCCTTCTGGCTCCACACGGGGTGCCGAGGTATCCGTTCTCCGCTTCGAGGGGCTGATTTGGCCTTCCGTAGAGGTTTACTCCCGTTTCGAGGGGCTGGTGGCCCGCTAGAACACGGGTATAAACGGCTTCGCCCCACCGTCATTCCGCCATTTTGGGGATGCGCTTACTTGAGTACCAGCCCTCGAAACGGAGATAGATCTCCGGAAAGGGTCAAAACAGCCCCTCGAAACTCAAGATGGCGGTTGCAGGGCGGTTGAGGATCAGTCGAAGAGCGGTTCAAACGCAAATGTGAACAATGCCACATGTGATTGGGCGGGTCGCTGCACGCCGATTTTCGGGGGTGCATGGGAATGGCGGAATATCAACGAAAAACCCTATATCTAGGTTTGTTATGTGACACGCGCCACTACATATAGTGCCTTGATTTCAAATCACACCGCTGTAATATGGCCTTCGCTTCACTGTTCATCAGAACCACATCAAGGGGAGTCGCCATGACCGTCACCGTGTTCACCAAGCCGCATTGCCCGCAGTGCGATGCCACCAAGCGCCAGCTCACCAAGCTGGGTGTGCCGTTTGAAACCGTGGACCTGACGCAGAACCCCTCCACCCTTGAGCAGCTGCAGGCCGCCGGTTTCCAGCAGGCTCCGGTGGTCATCACGCCGGACAACTCCTGGACCGGCTACCGCCCCGACCTGATTCGCGAAGTCGCCCAGCAGGTGGCCGCCGACAACCGCGCCGCCGCCACGGTGTCCGCGTGAGTCTGAGCCAGCCCGAATTCGCGGCCGAAGGCAAGACGATCGGCGCATTGGTCTACTTCTCGTCGGCCTCCGAAAACACCGCACGGTTCGTGGCCGGATGCCGTTTGCAGGACGAAGGCATCAACGTCTACCGCATCCCGTTGCGGGCCGCCGACCCGGCGCTAAACGTCCGCGAACCGTACGTCATCATGGTGCCCACCTATGGCGGCGGCGTGGTCAAGAAAGCAGTGCCGATTCAGGTCAAACGCTTCCTCAACGATCCAGCCAACCGCGAGTGGATTCGCGGCGTCATCGCCTCAGGCAACACCAATTTCGGTGAGGCCTACTGTGCCGCCGGAGACATCATCGCCGCCAAATGCAAGGTGCCCTACCTCTACCGTTACGAACTCATGGGCACCCCGGAAGACACTGCCGCCGTGCGAAACGGCCTCGTCCGCTTCTTCACCGAACAGTAAATCTTGACCCCCTCGAGGTATTGGCTCCCCTCTCCGAGGGGAGCTGTCAACGAAGTTGACTGGGGGGAGCAACTGTCTGAGTAAACACACTTCTGCCATATTCCAAGGATTTCCAATGACTGACCTCACCGCCACCGGCCTGCCGCTCGACAATACTGCCGACACCGCAGCGGAACAGTACGACCCGGCGCACGATTACCACGCGCTCAACGCGATGCTCAACCTCTATGACGCCGACGGCAAGATCCAGTTCGACAAAGACAAGGCCGCCGAACGCGAATACGTGACAGGCACGTGGCCACCAACAGCAAGCGGTTCGCCTCCACCGCCGAGCGTCTCGAATACCTGATCAGCAACCAGTACTACAACCCTGCGGTCTTCAACCAGTACTCCGCTGAATTCCTCGACCGCATCTACGAGCACGTGGAATCCGCCGGCTTTGAGTTCGGCACTTTCCTTGGTGCGTTCAAGTTCTACACGTCCTACGCGCTCAAGACGTCGATGGTCGCCTCTATCTTGAGGACTTCCCGCAGCGTTGCGCCGCTGTGGCCCTGGAGCTCGCCGCCGGCAATGAGCAGCAGGCCATCGAATACGCCGACGAAATGCTTGCCGGCCGCTTCCAGCCCGCCACCCCGACCTTCCTGAACCTCGGCAAGGCCCAGCGTGGCGAACCGGTCAGCTGCTTCCTGGTGCGCATCGAAGACAACATGGAGTCGATTTCGCGCGGCATCAACGCGGCCCTCCAGCTCTCCAAGCGCGGCGGTGGCGTGGCCCTGCTGCTGAGCAACCTGCGCGAGCTCGGTGCCCCGATCAAGCACATCGAGAACCAGTCCAGCGGCGTGATTCCGGTCATGAAGCTGCTGGAGGACTCCTTCTCCTATGCCAACCAGCTCGGCGCACGTCAGGCGCGGGCGCGGTGTACCTCAACGCCCACCACCCTGATATCCTGCGCTTCCTGGATACCAAGCGAGAGAACGCGGACGAGAAGATCCGCATCAAGTCGCTGGCTCTTGGCGTGGTGATTCCGGACATCACGTTCGAACTGGCCAAACAGAAGGCCCAGATGGCCCTGTTCAGCCCGTACGACGTGGAGCGCGTGTACGGCAAGCCGTTCGCCGACATCTCCGTTACCGAGCATTATGACGAGATGGTGGCCGACGACCGCATCAAGAAGACCTACATCGACGCCCGTAAGTTCTTCACCACCATCGCCGAACTGCAGTTCGAATCCGGCTACCCGTACATCGTGTTCGAGGACACGGTCAACCGCGCGAACCCGATCGAAGGTCGCGTGACCATGTCCAACCTGTGCTCGGAAATCCTGCAGGTTCAGGAGCCGAGCGCATACAACGAGGACCTCACGTATGCGCATGTCGGCCGCGACATCTCCTGCAATCTGGGTTCGCTCAACATCGCTAAGGCGATGGATGGCGGCTTGGGCCACACGGTGGAGACGGCGATCCGCGCACTCACCTCGGTGGCCGAGCACACCAGCATCAACGCGGTGCCTTCGATTCGCCGCGCCAATGAGGAGGGCCACGCCATCGGTCTCGGCCAGATGAACCTGCACGGCTTCCTGGCCCGCGAAGGCATCCAGTACGGTTCTGAAGAGGGCCTCGACTTCACCGACATGTACTTCATGACCGTGGCCTACCACGCCTACCGTGCCTCGCACGCGCTCGCCGTGGAGCATGGCCGCACGTTCGCCAGCTTCGCTACGAGCGACTACGCCAAGCCGGCCGGCCAGGGCAACTACTTCGACAAGTACACCGATGGTCGTCGTTCGCTCACTCCGCGCACCGAACGGGTCCGTGCGCTGTTCGAACAGTACGGCATCGCGATCCCGACTGCGGCCGACTGGGAGGCCCTGCGCGACGCGATTCTGAAGGACGGCATCTACAACCAGAACCTGCAGGCCGTGCCGCCCACCGGCTCGATCTCGTACATCAACCATTCCACGAGCTCGATTCACCCGATCGCCTCCAAGATCGAGATTCGCAAGGAAGGCAAGATCGGGCGCGTGTACTACCCGGCCGCCTACATGACCAACGACAACCTCGGGTACTACAAGGACGCCTACGAGATCGGCTGGAAGACCATCGTCGACACGTACGCCGAGGCCACCCAGCACGTGGATCAGGGACTGTCGCTGACGCTGTTCTTCCCGGACACCGCCACCACCCGCGACCTCAATAAGGCCCAGATCTACGCCTGGCGCAAGGGCATCAAAACCCTCTACTACATCCGCATCCGCCAGCAAGCCCTGGAAGGCACTGAAGTCCAAGCTGCGTCTCCTGCATGCTCTGATCGTTCGAGGGAGCGTATACCGCCTTTCTTCGGCACTCGACGTACCTTCGTACGCCTTCGGCCTCAGACGGCGGTCTCCGCACGCATTGAACAACCAGAGGCCACTCTAAGGAACCCACAATGTCACGAACCATCTATAGAGCACTGCTCCGGCTGACCGCGCCGGAGGAGTTCGAAAACAAGCCCGCCGACAACTCCCAAGACGAGTAATGCAAAGGAATCCCCATGGCACCGATTTCCATTCCGCGCAAACCGCTGAAACTCATCGACCGCGTCTCCGCAATCAACTGGAACCGCCTCGAAGATGAGAAAGACCTTGAGGTCTGGGACCGCCTGACCGGCAACTTCTGGCTGCCCGAAAAAGTCCCCGTCTCTAACGACATCCCCAGCTGGCAGAAGATGACCGAGGACGAGCACACGCTCACCATGCACGTGTTCACCGGCCTGACCCTGCTTGACACCATCCAGGGTACGGTCGGCGCCGTCTCCCTGATTCCGGACGCGCTCACCCCGCACGAGGAGGCCGTGTACACCAACATCGCCTTCATGGAATCCGTGCACGCCAAAAGCTACTCGTCCATCTTCTCCACCTGTGCTCCACCGAACAGATCGATGCCGCATTCGACTGGAGCGAGAACAACGAGTTCCTGCAGAAAAAGGCGGAAATCGTGCTCGACTACTACGAGGGCGACAACCCGTACAAGCGCAAGGTGGCCTCCACCCTGCTCGAATCGTTCCTCTTCTACTCCGGCTTCTATCTGCCGATGTACTTCTCCGCGCACGCCAAGCTGACGAACACCGCCGACGTGATTCGTCTGATTATCCGCGATGAGGCCGTCCACGGCTACTACATCGGCTACAAGTACCAGAAGGGCATCGCCCAGCTGAGCGATGCCGAGCGCCTGGATCTGCAGGACTACACGTACGACCTGCTCAACGAGCTGTACGACAACGAGGTGGAGTACACCCAGTCGCTGTACGATCGCGTGGGCCTGACCGATGACGTCGAGAAGTTCCTGCGCTACAACGGCAACAAGGCGCTGATGAACCTCGGTTACCCGGCTTTGTTCCCGGCTGAGATTTGCGATGTGAACCCCGCGATCCTGGCCGCCCTGAGCCCGAACGCCGACGAAAACCACGACTTCTTCTCCGGCTCCGGCTCCTCCTACGTGATGGGCAAAGCCGAAGAAACCGATGACGACGACTGGGACTTCTAAGGGTTTCGCGGTCCGCGAACCCGCAGCGCCGCCGCGTTCGCACGGCGGCGCTACGCTGGAGATATGGAACAGGAGCCGTTGGTCAGCATCATCATCCCGGTATATAAGGTCGAGAAATTCCTTGATGAATGCGTGAAGTCTGTGGTTGCGCAGACCTATCGCAACCTCGAGATTCTGCTGGTCGACGACGGCTCGCCCGACAATTGCCCGGCCATGTGCGACGCTTGGGCCGCCCGCGACCCGCGCGTGCGGGTGATTCACAAGCCCAACGGCGGACTGTCCGACGCGCGCAACGCCGGCATCGCCGGGGCCACCGGCGCCTACCTGTACTTCGCCGATTCCGACGATACCGTGGCCCCCACGTTGGTGGAGGACTGCCTGAATGCCATGCGTGAATACGATGCCGATCTGGTGATGTTCCAGTTCGACACCATCTCCGAGAACAACAAGCCGCTGCTGTCCAACTATCGCCACAACGACTTCACCGAGGTGCAGGTTCTGACCCCGGTCGAGGCCATCAAAAAGCAGGTCAAGGCTGAGATCGACGGCTATTTCTGGGCCTTCCTGGCACCCGCCTCCACCTATCAGGGCACCGGATTCTCCTTCCCGGTGGGGCGCAAAATCGAGGATCTCTCCCGTATCTGCAACGTGATCGGCGAGGCCACGCGCGTGGTCCGTCTGCCCAAGGCGCTGTACCACTACCGCATGCGCGAGGGATCGATTACCGCCAACTGGGATCCGCAGCTCACCCGCGACTGGACCCGCGCCGCCGACGACCGCGAGGAATACATCGTCCACCGATTCCCCGAGCTCAAGGGCTTCATGACGCTGCAACAGCTGAATTTCTTTGCCAACCTCGATTACGAGACCATGCGCCAGTCGCTGATCGCCGGGCTCAAGATCGATCCCGAGGACGCCGACGCGCTTCGTCGTCGCATCGAGGGCCTGACCAAGTCCGCCGATGAGGGCGATGAGCCCGTACCGGAAACGTTGCGTGAGTTGCTCGGACTGCTCAAGCTGGGCATCACCAAGGTGGCCGATGGCACGTTCGGTAAGGCCGATGGCAGCGGTACTGATGCGATGCCGAGAACGATGACGTAACGCTGGCCGACCGTTTCCGCGACATGCGCGAGGACTGGCGCCAGCTGCGCATCCAGCGCATCGAAAACGCCGAGGAGCGCAAGGCCGAGCGCAAAGCCGCCCGCAACGGCGTCACCTTCGAGTCTGTGTTGCATTAGTCGGCGACTGATGGAATCCGTCAGTTCGGGAAGAGCAGGCCTGCTCTACGCCGGGCGTGCCGGTTCGCACGTTCGAGAAACAGGCGTGTCATGGGCCGAACCACACAACACCCCCCAGAAACGCCCATAAAGTTAACTACATTTTCAGACACGCCACTTGCCTTGGTCCACGGTCCGTGTATAGTAGTTCTCGCTCAACGAAGAGAACCTTCACTGAACCGGAAAAAAGTAAACGCTGAAGCTTGCAGTTTCCGAAAGCAAAGTTGTACGTCGGTGGCGAGGGCGGAAGCGCAGTAAAGAACAAATCCCTTTACAACGGATCGTGAGGCACGTACCTGCCTCTGAAAGGATTAGTAATTATGGCAGAAGTCGTTTTCGACCACGTCACTCGTATCTACCCGGGCAACGATAAGCCTCCGTGGATGATCTGAATCTTGATATCAAGGATGGCGAGTTCCTCGTCCTCGTTGGCCCTTCTGGCTGTGGTAAGTCTACGACCCTTCGTATGCTCGCCGGCCTGGAAGAGGTCAACAAGGGCCGCATCCTCATTGGTGGCAAGGATGTCACCACGATGCAGCCGAAGGACCGCGACATCGCAATGGTGTTCCAGAACTACGCTCTGTACCCGCACATGACCGTTGCCGACAACATGGGCTTCGCCTGAAGATCGCCGGCACTCCGAAGGACGAGATTCGCAAGCGCGTCGAGAAGGCCGCTGAGATTCTCGACCTGACCGAGTACCTCGACCGCAAGCCGAAGGCTCTGTCCGGTGGTCAGCGTCAGCGTGTGGCCATGGGTCGTGCAATCGTCCGTGAGCCGAAGGTCTTCCTCATGGATGAGCCGCTGTCCAACCTCGACGCCAAGCTCCGTGTCCAGACCCGTACCCAGATCGCTGCCCTGCAGCGCCAGCTGGGTGTCACCACCCTGTACGTGACCCACGATCAGACCGAGGCCCTGACGATGGGCGATCGCATCGCCGTCATCAAGCTCGGTATCCTGCAGCAGGTCGGCGCCCCGACCGAGCTGTACGATCGCCCGGCCAACGTCTTCGTCGCCGGCTTCATCGGCTCCCCGTCGATGAACCTGAACACCCACCCGGTGGTCAACGGCAAGGCGAAGATCGGTGAGGACACCGTGGACCTGCCGGCTGAGGCCGTCAACAAGCTCACCGCCGAAGACAACGGCCAGATCGTGGTCGGCTTCCGTCCTGAGGACGCTGGCCTGGCCCCGGCTGACGACCCGAACGCCTTCTCCCTGAAGGTTGTGAACGTCGAGGATCTGGCTCCGATGGCTACATCTACGGCAACATCATCACCGATGGCTCCGCCGCTGAGGCTTCCCAGGTCATGTCCGACCAGAACAAGCTCACCACGATTCGTGTGAATCCGCGTGCGCTGCCGAAGGTTGGCGCGACCGTCAAGATCAAGATCGACCGGCCAAGATGCACCTGTTCGCTCCGTCGACTGAGCTGCGTCTGAACTAGTAGATACTTGGCGAGGTCTAATAGCTTCGTCAACCATTAAACGAGGTTATTCTCTTCCTCTCTTATGGCCTCGTTGGAAAAGCCTGCATAGCTGCGGGGCTTTTCTTTTGCCTAGAAAACGTACGCTAACTGACCTCGCAAATGAACATTTTCTAGTTTCTCGTCAACTTTTTCCTAGGAAGGGGGTATGGTTGTATGCAGTATCCCCCCGAAAAGGGGATTGCGAATCTATGAGGGGAGATGATGGGCTCGAAGTTAAAGCTCGGCCGTTGCAGGTTTAACGGAGGGTAGAACAGGAACCTGGACAGCATCGCCATGTCTTGCGGCGCTGCCTTGCTTCGGTTGTTGCTGTTTCCTTGTCCATCGTGTGCATGGTGCCTGCGGCATATGCCCAGGACGTAGATGATGTAAATGGTTCCTCTAACTCCGTAATTCTTGGGGGGGTGTTCCTATGTTTTTGTCAACTCCTTGGGGAGTTGACGTGTCGGGATTCCGGTTGGCTGTCGTGGGCGCGCTTCGCCCTGCCGGTGGCGTCCGGCGTCCTTTCCCGTGTGGCCCGGTTCAGGCTACGAGGGCTGGTTCCTGGTAGAGGGTTCCGTTTTTGAGCATGCTGTAGATCACGTCGCAGCGCCGACGCGCGAGGCAGATGATGGCGGCGTTGTGGTGTTTGCCCTGTTCGCGTTTGCGCTTGTAATAGGCCACGGAGGGCGGGTGTTTGGTGGATGCGACGAACGCGGTCTGCCACAGCGCGTTCTTGAGGCGTTTGTTGCCCCGCCTGGAGGGCCGTTCGCCTTTGATGCTGGTGCCGGATTGGCCGGTGACGGGCGATATGCCCGCGTAGGCGGCCAGATGGGCGGACGATTTGAAGTTGGCGATGTCGCCGCCGATGCCGAGCAGGATGTTGCTTGCGGTCCTGACGCCTATCCCGGGCATCGACGTCAGGACCGTGAGAAGAGGGTGGTCCTCCAGGAGCTTCTCGACCTGGCGGCCGACCTCGCGCCGCCGGTCCCTGATCGTCTTGATGTCGTGGGCGATGGAGGGGATGATGGTCTCGGCCATGAGGGTGCCGGGCACGGTGACGGTCTGCTCGCCGATCGCCTTGAACATGTCGTCGATGATGCGGCCGGCGCGAAGCCCGTTGGACTTGGCCCAGTCCTTCACGTCCTCGATCCCGGCCCGTTTCACGCCCATGGGCCGCCGTATCGTTCGAGCAGCGCGAGCGTCGCGTCGCGCGTGATTCTCTCGCCCTTGAGCGCGCGTTCGAACGCGGGGTGGGTCTGCAGCAGCAGGCTCCGCAGGCGGTTGACGTGGCGGGTGGATTCGTGGGCGAGGTCCTCGTCGTGGCCGGCGAGCAGCTTCAGGGCGGCGAGGGTCTCGTCATCCGGGCCGCGTCCTGAGCGTCTCGGGCAGCTTGAGCGCGGCCCACGCGATCACATGCGCGTCCCTGCGGTCGGTCTTCGCGTCCCCGGGCAGCAGCTGCGCGGTCCTGCGCATGGCCGTGCCGGGAAGGTAGGCAACCGCGATCCCCATGTTCCGCGCCACCGTCAGGGGCAGGGAGCCGATGGTGTTGGGCTGGTCCACGACCAGCAGCACACGGCCATGCTTGGAGAGCTTGCCCAGCATCGTGCGGATGGCCTTCTCGTCCTGTTTCAACGGCTTGTCGTACAGGGTGTTCCCGTCATGGTCGAGGGCGTGCGCGTGGTGCGCGCTCTTGCCCACGTCCAGGCCGACCCACACGTCGATGTCGTCCGGGGTCATCATCGTTCCTCCCGTCATGAAGGTTTTCCGGTCGCCGCGGGCTCGGAGGAGTCCGGACGCCCGCGCCGCACCCACATTACGACGAGACCTGCGCCATGCGCCCCTGAAGCGTCCGTGTAGCCGGCCTGGTTCCTATCAGCGGTCATCGGGCGTCCCCGTTCCCGGCGACAACACCCCCCGGATCATCGACGACAGGGCAGGAAAGTCATACCGGAACCGGCGACCCGGCCCCGACCATCGGGACCTACCAAACATGGTAATGGGGGGATAATACTGTCGTAGCTGCTCCTTCTGCTCGCAATGTCAATGTTGACGATAAGACGTCAGAAGAGGCCAATACATCAAACGGTGCGCCAGCACCTTCTGAAACGAATCAGGAAGTCCAGCAAGATTCATCTTCTTCATCTTCCACTACCGGTGGTTCTTCCGAATCCTCAAATGGTGAGCAGGCAACAAGGCGGATGCCGCAGCAGGGGCTGCTGCTGGCGATTCCGCTAATGACGGAACCCAAACGCAGGTTCCGACTGATACTTCTTCTCAAGGTGCCAAGAACGATTCTTCGACTGAGGCGGATCAATCGCCGGCGAAGGCCAATGTGCAGGTCGCCGCGACGGCGCTTGGCGGCCGTGACTTTGAAGGTCAGGTCACCAAGGAGATCAACGGCAAGACCTACATCCTGATCGGCAACGAGCAGCAGCTGCGTGCGATTGGTTCCGGCAAGAAGGTTATTGGCCGTATCAACAAGGTCACGCAGACCTGCACCGGGCAAGGACTCTTTGGCTACCACTGGGTAGATGGCGCGTCGTCCACTGAATACGCCGGTGACGCCGATCTTGCCGATTCGGATACCTTGCGCAATGCTGATGCCTCCGACTATGACAATTCGCTGGCGATATGTCATACGAAAGTGGACGCTGATAAGACCCGCACCAGGTATTACGGCGTGGGTGCTGATGGTACGCAAGCGGACTACTCTGCCGCCAACACTGGTCTGACATATTCGGCCGATGCGAATTATCTGATCTTCCGTGACATCGATTTGTCCAAGAACGCGGCGGATACCGCCAGTACTGAGTGGACTCCGCTCATGTTCTCCGGCACCATGCTCGGCGCGGTCTCCAACAGCGCAGACGCTGTGGCTAGCCTGTGGAAGGCTGTCGGCGCGGATGGCGCAAGCGTGGGCTCGGCCGGTCATCAGCCATGTGGTCGTCAATCAACAGGGCAAGCAGCTGGACGTCAGCAAGCAGCAGGGCATCGGCTTCTTCGCTCGATCACGAACAAGACCGTGATGAACAACACCAGTCTGGGCAGCGCCGGTACGGCCGTGGTGTCGAACCTCAAGCTGCAGGATGTGTCGGTGACGAATCATACGAGTGAATCGTATATTCCGGTGACCTTGATCGATAAGCTCACTTCGGCAGTGGGAGCCTGCTCGACCTACTGTTAAAAGCATTGACACTCGGACAAGTAAATCTTGAACTTCAAGGTCTGCTCACCCTGCACAAAGACAATCCTTCCAATCTCGCCACGGGTGCGTTCGCCGGCCGTATTTACGGCGATGCCAAGGTCACGGATTGTGAAGTGGCGGATGTTTCGGTATCCAGCGTAAGCCGTATGACCGGTGGTTTCGTGGGATATGTTGAGGGCGCAACCCGATACGATGCGGTCTCCGGCATCGTGGGAACGCTCACCAATGTACTCTCGAAGATCTTGGGTGTCATCCCATTCCTCGGGCTGGGCGATTTGGTGAACTGGTTGCTGTCCGGCACGCTCGGACTGAATGCCTTGATTCCGGTCGGCTACTACAACCCGGTCATCTCGAACAGTTCGGTGAACGGGTTCAAAAAGAACGTGGTGATCGGCAACAAGAATAATCCGCAAGCCGGCGGCTTCGTCGGTGCACAGATTGGCGCAATCATCGAGAACTCCTCGGTGACGAGCACGAACGGTTTCACCGTGCGGGCAACGCAATACGCCGGTGCTTCGCCGGAATAAGCCGCAATGGCAATGTAGGTGGTCTGCTCAACTCGCTTGGTATTGATTTGCTGTCTGCACTGCGTCCGCAGAGCCTCATCGAGAACAGCAACCTGACCGTCGACGGCGATGGCAAGGTCACTGTATCTGCCACGGACTATGCCGGTGGATTTAGCGGCGCGATGGCCAATGCCTACGCGGTCAATAATACGATTTCAGCCACGGCTGCCGTGTCTACTGACAAATCCCACGCCGGAGGATTCACCGGATTTGCCTCCGTGGGATGGGGCCTAGAACTCGGCACGGATGATGCCACGGACGCATCGCTGCTGAAACAACTCACCAAGGCTGTGGCCAAGCTGCTGAGCGGCAGCGGTAGTGGTGCGGGAGAACTGCTGTCCATCGTTGGCGTGAATCCCTCCGTGATTCTCGGCACGCAGATGAAGGGCTCCTTCACCGTTAAGGCTGGTGGCGATTACGCGGGCGGTCTCGTGGGAGAAGGATCGGGCACGGTGATCGGCGACTCCTCGCAGGATCATCTGCAGAACCTCACGTTCTGGAAATACAACAATCCCCGTGGGCTCCCTCAGCAGCGCTCCACTGCCATCAACGGTCTTGAATCAGTCAGCGCCGGCGGCTCCTACGCGGGCGGCATCGCCGGCAATCTGCAACCGACCACAGTGGCTGGGTTGCTCAACAGTGTGGTGAAAATTGGCGATATCGCCACGCTCAAGAAGTTCGACCAGTTTGCCCCGTTCACCGTGGAGAACGTGACTGTTGCTGCCCCGGCATCCGGCTTGACAGTGACGGCTGGCTCATACTATGCGGGCGGTGCCATCGGATGCGCCACCGGTGGTGACGTGACCAACACCAACCTCACTAATCTGGCCACGGTCACGGCCAAGGGAGAAGCCGGCGGTTTCATCGGCTTCTCCGGACCGGGCGACGCCGTTGGCGCCGGCGGCCTTAATGTGCTTGGGCTTATCAAGCTATCCGGTCTGCTATCGGTTGCCCAATATTCTTCGGTTGCAGTCACTGCATCGAATGTGAACGGCATCGCCAACGGATTCACGGTCAAGGCGACCGGCAAGAACGAGAACAACGAGACCACCGATTACGCTGCGGGCGGCTTCTACGGCCAGGCCAACAGCACCAAGACCCGCGAAAGCCATGTGACGAACCTCAAGTCGGTCACGGCCGATACCAGCACATCCGATGGCATAGCGGGTGGCTTCGTGGGCTTCTCCACCACCGGCGGCCTCGCCGACGCACTTAGCAACGCCGATGATTCCAGCGTATTGGACAACCTCATCAAGGGCGGACTGCTGTCCGTGAACGACCTGCTCGGTGCCATGCCGTATCTGATTCCAAGCTATACGGATACCACTGTGTCGTATGTCAACGGTGGTTACGTCGAAGGTGATATCGCGGGAGGCTACGCCGGCAATTTCCAAAGCGGCAAAGTCAATCAGTTCGATAAGAAAGATCTCGAGAACGACCCAACACTGGCAGACGTGCAGTCCCGCGTCCAAGCCAACCCCGTGGCTGTTGTCAACCTCGACCATGTGACCGGCGGCGCATACGCAGGTGGTTTCGGCGGCAAGGTCGTTTCCGGCGCGCTCGCTTCGGCTGGCAACGGCGGCCTGAGTTTGCTCGGCAAATTCGGTACGGTGGATCTCGCCAACCTGCTGCAGGTGGTGCAGGGCTATGTGCCATTCATCTCCTACGCGGGCGTGCATTCCGATGCCACCACCGTGGAGACAACTAGCGGTAACAAGACTTCCGACCCGGACGATCCCGGCTTCACCGTCTCCGCCACCCGATTTGATCAGTCCGATACGCAATCCGGTTCCGCCGGCGGCTACATCGGATACGGTTCCGGCGTGCAGGTATCCCATTCCAGCGTGACCCAACTGCGCCACACCGACGTCAAGGCACCGAAGAATCTGGAAACCACCGGATCCATCGACGACACCTATCTGAGCAAAGACAGCTCGTATGCAGTCACCGCCGCTCGGTATGCCGGCGGCTACATCGGCAAAATGGACATCGGCTCGGCGGCGGCCGTGGGCGGCGGCTTGAGCCTGCTCGGCCAGAACGTCAATCTCAACGATGTACTCAGTGTGCTGGATGTCGTCGTCTCGTCGATTGAACACTCCGATGTGACTGGCGGCATCGGCGGATACTCCGTTCTGGCCAGCGCCGCAGATCATAGGAATGCCAACAATGAGCCCGATCCACTGGGTATGGCCGGCGGCTTCGCCGGAGACATCGAAGGCGGCCATATTCAGGACTCGAGCTCTCATGAGTTCGTATACATCATCGGCCAGGTTTCGGCCGGCGGCTACGTGGGCGCCATGCAGCCGGGAGCCGTGGCGAACGTACTCGGCGACGGCAGCGTGCTCAAGAAGCTCGTCAACCTCGACAACCTGCTCTCGCTCGTGCAGGACTTCGTGCCGACGATTCGCAACAGCTCGACCGATGCCGCAGTGTGCGGCGGCGCGGTGCGCGCACAGGCGGCATCGGATACGACCACACGCCGCGGCATGGCCGGCGGCTATGCGGGACGTAACCGCGGCGGCCATATCTGGGGCAACAACACCGCAGCATGGAAGCAGGAGAACACCGACGGCAAATACAACGGGCCGCAACGCGTAGCCTATGCCGCGCGCATCCGCAGCGTATACGGTGCCGAAATCGCCGGCGGCTACACCGGCTTCATGGAAGCGGCCGATACCGCTGAAGGCGGTTCGCTCTCCTTGCTCGGCGGTCTCATCAAGGCCGGCAACCTCGCCGGCGTGCTGTCCGTGGTCTACCCGACCGAGGAGCACTCGAAGGTCACTGGTCCTTTGCGCAATATGAGCTACGACCAGTGGAAGACGTGGGTCGACAACATCGGCAAGTACGGTGCGTATGGCAAGGAATTCACCGATGTGACCACGGCTGATGGTGCGGGCTCTGTTACCGACCAGGATTCCCTGGACAAGTTCCTCGAATCCTACATCTTCGGATTCAACGTCGTCGCAGGACGTGCGGAGTATCGGACTGGCGCGAACTTGCATGATTCCGGCGTCGCCGGCGGACACGTCGGTCTGATGCGCACCGGCACGATCACCGATGGCCAGTCGATGGATGTCAAGACCGTCTCTGCCATGCGTGCGGCAGGCGGTTATGCAGGCACGATGGAATCCGGCTCGGCATCCTCGTTCGGCTCTATCCAACTATTCGGCGACAAAGGCATCAAACTTGATTTGGGACAGATGCTCGACGTGGCACAGGTATTTGTGCCCGTCGTCAAATCTTCGAGCGTGGCCGGCTACCGCAAGGGTATGAAGGTCGTGGCCACCGGTGAAGACATCACGCACGGTACCGGTAATGCCGGAGGCTATGCCGGTCTCGCGGTCGGTGGCCAGATCTGGGGCGATCTCGACCAGAACGGCCAGAAGCTTGTCGAGGGTGTCACCGCTGCCGGCGCCAACGTTTCCAACCTGCGCAAGGTGGAAGGGCGCAACAATGTCGGCGGATTTATCGGCGTGGCCACTGCCGGTGCGGTTGCGGATGTGGACACCAATGCGTCCGAGGGATTCCTGCAAGGAATCCTCGACTCGCTGGTATCGAACCCGGCAAGTCTGGTCAGCGTATTGCAGGCCACGGTTACGACGATTCGCGGTGCACATGTGAGCTCGGATGACCCGGCATGGGGATACACGGTCAATGGCGCATATGAGAGCAAGGACGATAAGGGTAATACCACAACCAAGTATGCCCTGAACGCCGGCGGTTTCGCTGGTTCGTTGCAGGCCGCGATCCTCGGTGACAAGGATTCCGCCAAAGGTACCGGCAGTGAAGCGGATCCGAACAATGACCCGGCTTCTCTTACTGTTAACGGGCTGCGCGCTGTCGAAGGCGGGCAATACGCCGGTGGCTTCTTTGGTCTTGCTGATGTATCCAGCGTCGCTTCCGTCGGCGGTGGCGAGGCCGGCGATAAGCAGGATACCAACCTGCTGCTCAAACTGCTCAAGGTCGGCAACGTGGGCGTGCTCGAAGCATTCCGCACCTTCATCTATGACGGTCAGGTCAACGGTGTGGGCGACGGCATCCAGATTGTCGCCCATGATTCCACCACAAAGGGCATGCTTGACTCGAAGCGTTACACCGGTGCGGTCGGTGGCTTCGGCGGTGGACTGATCAATGGCTCTGTGAAGCAGTCTGCGGTCACCAACCTCAACAGTGTGACCGGCGTGAACTACGTGGGCGGCTTCATCGGGCATCTTGGCAAATCCGGCACGGTCGCCGCCGACAATGCACAACTCGGCACGGATGCGCTCAATCTGCTTGGTGCCACGGCCGGCGTACTTGACATCTGGGGCTCGCACGTTGGCGATTCGCGCGTCACCGGCATCCCGGACGGTTATACCGTCACCGCCACACACCATGGCGACAATTACGGCAAAGCCACCGACAAGGCTACCGGACGTGAGGTCGCAGGCGGTTTTGTTGGATACGTGGATTTGGCCAGGGTGAAGGGCTGCACGTCTGACAATCTCAAGAAGGTCACTAGCGGTGAGATTGCCGGCGGATTCGTCGGTGAAACCAGCCGTGCCTATTTGGTTGACGCGAAGGTCAACTCTGTACTTGTGGAACTGCTGCTGCAAGTGGTGAACGCGCTGGTCAAGCTCCTGTACCTCGACAAGGCGGAACAGGTCGACGTCATCGATTTAGGCAAGTGGTTCCCGGCCATCTTCGGCAAGGTATTCGATCTCAAGGTGCTTTCGGAAGGCAACGTGCTGTACGTGAACCTGTTCGGACTGAAGGTGAGCGTTGCTCTGTCCAAGGCTGATGATGAAAACCAGCAGCAGACCGACGTGGCGATTGTCACCATCGGCGATAGTGTCATCAAACTGCCTTGCAGCAAAGACGGCATTGATATGAATGGGTCGGGCAGCAACCTGACCGTCCAGCTCATCAAGGGCAACCGTACTCGCGTGGAACAGTCCACCGTAACGGGCATCGCCAGTGGCTATGACGTGTTCGGCGGAGGGGCAACTCAGGATACCGACGGTGTGAAGGATCTTTCCACAGGCTACACGGGCGCTTCGCCGGACTGAACGACGAGGGCGTGCTGGCAGACGACCACATGGTCTACGCCGACACGATCCGCGGTGCCAGCGGACTGGTCGACCCGTTCTCGAACACCAAACTCAAGTCCGTATGGGACTTCAACACCGTGAGCGACATCCTCGGACCGGTCGATGACGGCAACGGCGACAAGGCATACAACACCTATCGCATTTACCGCAAGGCGGCCGCGAACGCTAGTGAGGCCCGCACCTCCGCACAGGACGGCAACAAGATCTTTTCGCAGAAGAACACGGCAGACGATGCGCTGAACACCGGACTCGATCGTTGGGAAGTGAAGCTGTTCGACGTGGTCAACACATACGACAGCAGCGCTGTGCACAGTGGTGCATCCGGCGATGCTGGTACCACATGGGTTGCATCAAGGATGCCGTGACTGTGGCTGGTGGCAGCAGCACAAAGCTCGATGCCTACCAGTCCCCGGCCAAGGCCGTGCTCATGCTCGACGTGCCCGTATCCGACAACAACGGCGGACTCACCCCCGAACCGGATGACGGCCAGGACCCGTGCGGCAAGGACGGCTGCCGGAGCGTTGACCTGACCGTGCAGAAGGTATGGAAGGACGGCAACCTCGAACGGCCGCAGTCGGTCGAACTGAAGATCGCCGCGCACTATACCGATGGCAGTGGCAATACGGTGACGCCGCAGACGATTCAATGCTTCGGCGCGGATTGCACAACCGTGACGCAGAAGAATCCGTGGACGGTGACGTTGGACTCCTCCGATGCCTCTTTCTGGAGCAACACCTGGCGCAAGGTGATTCAAGGACTGCCGGTCGCATTCGTGGATGGACAGGATGCCAACGGCAAGGACATCGTGCGTTACTACACGTACACCGTGGAAGAAACCGCCGTGACCTATAAGGACGGCGATACCACCAAGACCATCAAGCCCGCGGAGGCCGGATACCAAGTATCGGTCTCCTACAACACCAAGGAACGCGTGGCCATTGTTACCAATGCGGCGTTGCTTCCGGATACGGGAGGCGCGGGCACGATGTGGTTCCTGATGTTCGGCTTGCTGCTTATGGGAGCTGGCGTGGTCTGGTACGTGCGTGATCAACGCGTTCAATCCGGCACAGTCCGCTCGGGCTCCAGCTGTATACGAAAGCGAGGTGCCCATGCCGCGTGACGATCACATAGACAAACCGTACCTGCCAAACAGAAAAGATTTCCATTTAGAGAAAGGAACAATAGTGAAATCACTGATGAAAAAGGTTTTCGCTGCCGCCGCGGCGATTGCCACCGTATTTGGATTGGCTGCGACGACAGTCGCCACGGCCAACGCAGCGGATAATGCCACGCTGACGGTCAGCACTACTGACGCGAAGTTCGCCGGTAAGACCGTGAACGCCTACAAGATGTTCTCCGCCACCGTGAGCGGTGACGGTGGCAGCAAGGCTGTCTCCTACACGTTGACTGACGGGTGGAAGCCGTTCTTCAAGGACTCCACTGCTTCCGGACTAACTGGTGCTACCGACGAGAACGTCAACGATAAAGCAAACGAGTACGTATCCAGTCTGACTGGAAAAGAAAAAGACTTGGTTGCTTTCGCTGCCAAGCATCGAACTGGGCGCAGACCAAGACCAACGGCATCACGGCTGGCGCGACCGCTATGGTATCTGCCGATGCCACGGACGGTAGTTACACTGCGACGTTCACTGGTCTCGACTACGGCTACTACGTGGTCGCTGTGCCGGGTGCGACCTTGGCCAACGCCAGTGGTCAATACGCCACGCTAGTTTCCGTTGATAGCACCAATGTGACTGCCAACATTAAGGGCGACCTGCCTACCGTCGACAAGAAGGTACAGGTAGGCGGCACTGGTAAGGACGCCACTGACGCGAAGATCGGTGATACCCTGACCTTCACCCTGACCTCCACCATTCCGGACATGTCCGCCTATGACACCTACACCTTCAACTTCAAGGATACGTTGTCTCAGGGCCTCACCTTTGGACAAGTCACTTCCGTTACGGTCGAAGGTGTGACTGATCCACTGACCGTGAACACTGACTACACCGTCACCACTCCTACGACCTCCGACAATACGCTTACTGTCTCCATGAAGGACTTCAAGAAGCAGCAGGCCAATGCCGGCAAGAAGATCACCGTCACCTACACGGCCACGCTGAACGAGAAGGCTGTTGTGGGCGGTGTTGGCAACACCAACTCCGCAAAGATTCAGTACTCCAACAACCCGAGCAGCGATGGCACCGGTGAGTCCGAACCCAGCAAGGTTCGCGTCTTCACCTATGGCTTCACCGTCGATAAGTACACTGGTGACGAATATGATGATGACGCTACTCGACTTGCTGGCGCTGAGTTCACACTCGCACCTAAGAACGGCACCGCTATGAGCTTCGTGCAAGTCGATGCCGGTAGTGCGACCGCGAACGCTGTATACCGTGTAGCTAAGGCTGGTGAGACAGATACCACCACGACTATCACCACTCCTGCAAACGGTAAGGTTGTCTTCCGGGGACTGGAGAACGGCGAGTACACGCTGACCGAGACCAAAGCGCCGGCCGGCTACAACAAGCTCGCCAGCGCCATCGGCGTGAAGGTTGATGGCAAGAACGACGGCACTGACACCACGGATGCCACCGTCGCCATCACCTACGACAACGACAATGGCAGCGACTACGACCAGACCGCATCGAACGGTGTCATCCCGGTCCAGAACAAGTCCGGTGCTATCCTGCCTGGCACTGGTGGCATGGGTACCATCGCCTTCACGGTGATTGGTGTGCTGGTCATCGCGCTCGGCGTTGCCTGGACTCTCAAGCGCAAGAACGCCTGACGAGCATTGGGCGTGAAGGGCACACACCCGCTACGCCCACAACACGGTTTCCTCACGAAAAGAACGCTCGATGAAACGACTGCGCAACATCCTGCCCTTACTGGTCATTCTCGGTGGAATGCTCATTCTGTTCTATCCGACGATCAGCAACTTCCTCATTATGCGCAACGCCAGCCGCGCCGTAAATAACTACGACGCCAGCGTTGAAGCATTGAGCCAGGAACAGTACCAGAAGGTGCTGGATGCTGCGCACGCCTATAACGAAAAGCTCGCCCAGAACGATGCAGGAGAGACCGACGCTCTTGCCAGTGCCGTCAATTCCGCATCCACGGACGAGGAATACAACAGTCTGCTCAATATTGACGGTGACGGCATGATGGGATACATCACTGTGCCTAAGCTCGAGGAGACCTTGCCGATTTATCACGGCACTTCCGAGAAAGTGTTGCAATCCGGCATCGGACATCTCAAACAGACCTCACTGCCAGTTGGTGGCGCGTCCACGCATGCGGCGCTGTCTGGCCACCGGGGCTTGCCCACGGCAAAACTGTTCACGGACTTGAACCTTATGAAAAAAGGCGACAAGTTCTACATCACAATACTTAAAGACACGTATGCGTATCAGGTCGATAAGATCACTACCGTTCTGCCGACCAATACCAAACAACTGGCAATTGAGCCCGGCAAGGATTTGGTCACGCTCATCACTTGTACGCCGTATGCGGTCAATACGCATCGGCTGCTGGTGCGTGGCCATCGCATCCCATACGCGCCGCAGCACCAAGATGACGCCAAATCCACGTTCCACGTGGACATTCCGCTGCAGTACTGGTTGCCGTCTCTTGCACTGATTGCCTTGCTCATCGCATGGCATTTATGGCAGCGTCATGAGCGGCGACGCCGGCAGAGTGGGAGCGCCAAGGTCGCATCTGGTGATTCTGACTCTGCGGATATCGAGCCGGACGGTGGCTTGCCTCCTCAGCCAGACAGTACAAATAACCAATCACATTCATCACGGCGGAAAGGACCGGGCAGACATGTTAGACCTGCATAGCGGAAACGAATATGGTGCGGCGCGCATTGCTGCCATGATTGCCGCCGCCGTTACTATCGTCCTCACTGTTCTTGCAGCCTTCGGCTCTATGGTGCCGTATGCGCAAGCTGATTCTTTCGGCGCTCTCACCATCAATGCCGTATGGGGCCGAGACACGGCTTCGCCCAAATCGCTTGCCGGCGACACCTATTCCATCGTGCGCGTCGCCACCGTCACAACGAACAATGATGGTAGCGTCTCCTCATATAAAACCGTCGGCGATTTTTCCGGCCTCACTGCCGATTGGGAACGCCTGACATCAAGTGAATATCACGATGCTGCCAAGAAGCTCGCTACGCACGCGGCGAAAAACAAGCTGTACCAGCATTCCGGCACCACTAACGTAGCTGGTCAGCTCACTTTCCAGAATCTGCCGCTCGGCCTATATCTGGTCTCCCGCACGAGCTCGGCGAAAGCCAACAAAGCATACGACTGTGATCCGTTCCTCATCTCGATTCCTGGCAGTGGAGACACATCCGCTGATCTCAACATCACAGTAGAGCCGAAATTTAGCACTGGAACTCCTGTTGTCCCGCCCGAAAATAACCCGAGCGAGAGCCGGGCAATCCTGGCCTTATCGGTCGTACGGGTGCCGCCGTAGGAGCATTGCCGCGGCAGCGGGGCTCATGTTACTTGTTGCGTTCATTTTGTTCAGATTGCGCATGAGGCGTCGCATACGGGACGTCAATTCGGCCGGGAAATCCCATACAGATGATTGCACGATGAAGTGAAAAAAGTAAGCATGAGCGACGAACGATTCTCTCCGGAACAAGCACAGTATCTGGCTTCGCTGCCTGCGGTCATAAGTATTACTGGTTCACGTATCCGATATGCAGAGTGGTTCAAGCGTGAATGCGTTTCGAGCGCTGAAAATGGTGAATCTCCCACTGTGCTGTTCCGCGAAGCGGGGCTCGGTCCTGAGTTGATAGGCGAAAAGCGTATTGAACGGTGCATGCATCGTTGGAGGAAGACAATACGAATAGAAGATCCAGGCACGGTAGACAGAGTGAATCTCCCCGATTCTGAGGTTACTTCCAGTCGCACGAATGAAGGTAACCCTGAAACCGGTGGAAATGATATGCGTGATTTGATTATCCGTCGACAGGCGCTTTATATCAGACGTTTGGAATTAAAAGTCGATGACCTAAAGATGCAGCTCTCGCAGCAATCCCTATCAAATGATGTGCAATGAGTTGTGCTGGATAAGCTGAGAGCGTCATCATTATTGTCTCTGATTCAGTATGAGATTTGTTTGAAACATTGGTGATTCGTGATTTGCGCGTGTATCTCGAATCGATGGGTGGCACGAATCGAATCGCATATTATCGGGATGAAAAAGGTCTTGAAGTTGATGTGATTCTTGAATTGGTGGATGGTCGCTGGGCTGCGGTGGAGATTAAGCTGAGCGACTTGAAAGTCACGGAGAAAAATGTGGACAAACTACATGCTTTCAAAGAAAAAGTGTGCGGAAATCCTCTATCTCAAGTTCGTGAGCCTGAATTCATGGCATTTATTGTTGGGCGTGGTGATATTGCATACCGGCGTGATGACGGCATTCTGGTGCTGCCGATCGCCACGCTCGGGGCGTAACAAATGAACGTTGCGGCAGGTGGGACAATTGGGGGAATGAATTGAACGAAGGAGACGGTGTGCAAGGAGTGCGGCAGATGCGGGAATCGCAGGAATCGCAGGAATCGCAAAAAACACGGGAATCGCAGGAGTCGCAGAATCCTCAAGGATCGCAGCCGAAAATCGGCAGAATTCCGGCGCTGATTGCTGCTGTGGCGATTGTGGGAGTGGCCATTGGTGCGGCCGCTGGCCTGCTGACGTTGATGCTGTACGGCGTTGAGCATCTTGCGCTCGGTTATGTTGAAAATTCGCAGGAATCCGGCCCGTTCAACGTTCCTGTGATTCGTCGACTGATTTCCGTGACCGTTGGCGCGACCGTCGCCGCCGTGATTTGGTGGCTGTTGCGTACGCGCAGCACGAAAGTGCCGTCCGTTAAAAAGGCGGTAAATGGCGATATTATGCCGATTTGGCAGACCGTCGTGCATGTGGTGCTGCAGATTTTCATCGTCGGCACGGGCATGTCGATCGGTCGAGAAGTGGCTCCGCGCGAGTTGGGTGCGATGTTCGGTCAGCGGTTCGCACGTTGGGCGCGTCTCGATGCGAAAGACACCCGCATGTTGGTGGCCATTACGGCCGCCGCCGGCCTTGCGGGCGTGTATAACGCGCCACTTGCGGGCACGTTTTTCGCGGTCGAGATTCTGCTCGCCGATGTGACCCTTGAAACGGTGACGCTCGCTTTCGCCTGTTCCGCGCTGGCTTCGTGGGTGGCGTCGCTGGTCAAAGGCACGCACGCGTTCTACCTGATCGGCAAAGCGGACGGCCTGTTCACACCCGATTACATGGCGTTCGCACTGGTTGCGGGGCTAGTTCTCGGTGCGGCCGGCGCGCTGTTCCGCCGCGGATCGCAGTGGGCTGAGAAAGCCAAGCCGTCGGGCGTGGGGATTTTGTGGATGTTGCCGCTCGCCGGCCTGCTGACTGGCGTTGTGGCGATTTGGGTGCCGCAGGTTATGGGCAATGGCCGTGCCACCGCGCAGTTGAGTTTCTCGTCCAAGGCTGATTTGGCGGTGGTGCCGATTTTGCTGGTTTCGTTCCTGGCGAAGGCGATTGTCACATTGCTGACGATCCGTTCCGGCGCTTCCGGCGGTGTGCTGCAGCCTGGTATTGCGCTCGGCGCTTCGGGGGGTGCTGTGCTGGGTGTTCTGTGGATGCAGGTGTTTCACACGAATTCGATTGGCATGTACGCTCTGCTGGGTGCGTGCGCATTGCTCGCAGCTTCCCAACAGGCTCCGCTTATGGCGATTTGCTTGGTGATGGAACTTGCGGATGCTCCGATCAATCTGTTTGTGCCCATTGGATTCGCGGTTGCGGTGAGTGCGTTCACCGCATCGCGTTTAGGGGAGCCGCTTGCCGCTTTGCGCCTATCGAAAAGTGCGGAAAAGAAGGTAATTAAGGCGAACGCGCGTTGAAGGGTGTGTTAGGCGGTAAGCTAGGGGGTCGGCGTATAGATGGTCGATGCTGAGCGCCCGATGATGAAGAAGGACGTATGACGAAAGACAACAATTTCAGGCTGGAATTTCCGACGGATACCGAGGTGAGGGGGCTGACATGTCCGAACCGCCGAAGCCTCCGACGGTCGCTTCGCAAGAAAGCGATGTGAACGGTGTAAGCGATTTCAGTGTTTTCGAGGATTACGGCGATTACAGCAATGAAATTCCGGTACCACCGAAGAATACCGGCAAAATCGTCGCTATCGTGATTGCGGCTATCGTCGTGATTGCTTTGATTGGCGGTATTGCATGTTGGATGCTTTCGAATAATTCCAAGAAATCAGCCATTACCAGCGCAGCCGCGCAATGCCAGGATTCCACAAGCCAGCTGCAAAGTGCCAATAACACGCTTTCCGACGCTTTGGAAATCGGAAAAACCGGCGCGAAGGTCACTGCCGATCAAGTCGCCGACGCCAGCACCGTCACTAAGCTCAATGCGGCCATATCTAACGCGAAGGAAGCGAAAATCCTGTCGTGCGACACGTCGCAGGGCATCAGCAAGCTGAAGAAATCCGCGAAAGCCATGGCATCCAAGGCGCGGAGCATGAACGACAAGGCCGAAAAGATTACAAATGCAGCCGAAGCCGTCGACGCTTCCAAAGTGCTGGCCACGCAGAATCGTCTGAAGGGCCAGCTCAATGATGCGATCGAGCAGGCGCAGTCCGTGCTCGACAATTCCGACGGCATGGTGGCCGATGACAGCGTGCGCGTGGCATTGCAGCAGGCGATTGACTCGGCCAGACACCTTGCCAATGGCACCAATCTCAAGGAAAACGACGTGACGGCCGCCATTGACGCGCTGAATGCCGCCAAAGACGCCGTTCAGCAGGCGATGGACCAATGCCAGGAGGCGTCGTCGACTCCCAACACCGTGACGAACAACACCAATATCGGCACTAACGGGGGCTCTAACGGTGGTGCTGCGAATAGTCCGGACAATACGGCTGGAGGTGCTGCGGCGGTCGGCGCGGCTGGCGGGTCGGCTGGAGGTGCGGCGAATGCCGGCGATGCTGGCGGCGACGCATCGGCAGGCGGTGATGCCGGTGATGTGTCTGACGGCGATGCCGCTGCGCAGAATCTTGAAAACTAGCGGAGCCGCCTTAAGCCTTATGGCCAGTCCTACATGGCCATAAGGCCGGTTTTCCGCGGAATAAGCGCGGTCAGCACAAACCAGTGGTCTTCGGTGCGAATCGTCACTTCGCCGCCATACTGCTGCGCGATATGACGAATCGACTTCACGCCGAAACCATGCCGATGCTGATCGTCGCGCTTGGTGGTGCGCAGATTGCCTTCCGCATCCTTCTTCAATCGGGAATCGTAATAATTCTCAACACGGATAACAATAAAGCGATTCTGCTCGTATAACGCAAGTTTGATCAGACGCTGCTCACGTTTCGGCAATTTCGACGTCGCTTCGATCGCATTGTCAAGCGCGTTGCCGAACAATGATGCGATATCCATCGACGACATGCCGCTTAGCAGCGAGCCGTCCGCGACCGCCGTGAACGTAATGCCTCGATCGGCGCACGTGCGCTCTTTCGTGGTCAAAATAACGTCAAGCACGGGATTACCGGTATGCTGCTGCGCGCTATAGCGCTGCACCGATTGCTCCAGCTGCTCGAAGCCGGCCGCGGCATGCTTCGGATCGACTTCGGCACGCAACGCCGCAAGCTGATGCTTCAGATCGTGCGCAAGACGGCCTAGCGATTCGATATTTTCCTTCGATTGCAGGTATTCCTGATGCTGGCTTTCCAGCTGCGCGTTGATCGACGCGAGTTCCGTATTCGCCTCAATACGGCGCGCCTGCTCCTGCTGCGCATATAGGATCGCGAAACCGCAGAAATCGACCAGCGTGCGAATGTAGAAGATTTCCTGGCCGACCGAACCGGAAAACGGCGTATTCGTCGACACGAAACTCAAATTGCTCATGGCGAACGTGACGATCATAATGGCCATCGTCGCAATCGCGGCGGAAGCGGTCGGCAAGGTAGGTGTGGTCTGGCTGAAATTGCCGCATTCAACCATCCAGCTAGACCGAAGCACAGCGCATACGTAACGACAAGCAGCGCGATCGCGCGCCAATCGTAATCGGCGAATCCGTCGCGCACGCCAATGAACGTAACGATCTGCCAATGCAGCGACGCCACCAATTCGGCCAACACGAACGCGCGCGCCGTAATATACAGGCCCTCGCGTTTGCCGGTGCCCGCGCCGAGCAGAATCGTCGCATACATGCAGGCGAATGCGAGCAGCATACCGATGATCCAGAACCAGATCGGCATACTGCCGTCGAAATACTGCACCGCGACCAGCGATGCCAATCCGGCCGCACTGACGATGATTGACCGTCGGAGCGGCACGCGACGATACAACACCGCGATATACACCATGCACGCGGCCCATTCGCAGATCGCCGTATAAGAACGGGGGATGTCGGGCAGAGCGTTGGTGATTGGCGTCATCGGCGGCACCGAAAGCACGGTCACCAAAACGGAAGGTATGGAAGAGGAGCCTCCTGCCAGTCCTCCTGCCAATCCGGCCAGCGCATTCGGCAATATCACGCTGGTCACCTGCCACCTCCTATATAGTCGGCCAACGCGGCGAGGAACGCCTTCTTGCGTGGTCGGCTTACGCGCAACTGTTCGCCGTTCGACATCACGCAATCCTGGTCGGCGACGCCCGTCACATGCTTGAGGTTCACCAGATAGCAGGAATTCGAGCGGAAGAAATGGTGGTCGGCGAGTTTCGCTTCCATGTCTTTGAGCGTGCCATTGATCGACAGTTTGCCTTCCAACGTGTGGATGACGATGGTATGCCGGATCGATTCGAGATACAGAATATCGGCAAGATTCAGCCGCATCTGCCGTTGCTGGTTTCGATAAGCATGGAATCGTCGCCATTGCGCCTCACCATGTCGATCGACTTCTTGAGTTCCTGTGAAAACGCGAACCACGGCAGGGGTTTGAGCAGATACGACAATGCGCGCACCTCGTACCCGCTGATCGCATACTGCGGTGCGGCGGTGATGAACACGATCACGACCTTGTCGTCGCGCTCGCGAATGCGTCTCGCGGCGGCCATGCCGTCCATTTCGCTCATTTCGATGTCGAGCAGTAAAATATCGTAAACAGGGGTATATTTCTCTACGATTCTCGCGCCGTCGTCGAATACGGAAACGGTGAATTGTTCGTCATTTTCCTGCTGGTATCGGTTGAGATAGTCAAGTACCAGCTGGCAGCTTGCGGGATCATCCTCGACCACGCCGATTCTAATATTGCGCACTGCAACCTCCCTGTTCTGTCTTTCGCTCCGCACCATTGTCTTGCATGATGGTGATAAATGCGTGTATTTACTACGCCGTTAACCCCCTTTTGCCAGCGTAGGTAAACAGCGCGACTCGCGACACGCATTGACAGTTTTAGCGTTGTATGTATCATGGAACGTGGCTCAACGAAGAGAACCTTCGCCAAACCAAAGAAATAAATTAACGCTTTGAATTGTGGCTTTGTCGAAGTCGTAAGCCGCAAGGCGAGGCACCGAAAAGAAATCCCTTTACAACGGATCGTGAGGCACGTACCTGCCTCTGAAAGGATGACAAATCATGGCAGAAGTCGTATTCGACCATGTTACTCGTATCTACCGGGCAACGATAAGCCGTCGGTGGATGATTTGAATATGGACATCAAGGACGGCGAGTTCCTGGTGCTGGTTGGCCCGTCTGGCTGCGGCAAGTCCACTACTCTGCGTATGCTCGCTGGCCTTGAAGAGGTCAACAAGGGCCGCATCCTCATCGGTGGCAAGGACGTCACCACGATGCAGCCGAAGGACCGCGACATCGCAATGGTGTTCCAGAACTACGCTCTGTATCCGCACATGACCGTGGCTGACAACATGGGCTTCGCTCTGAAGATCGCCGGCACCCCGAAGGAAGAGATTCGCAAGCGCGTCGAGAAGGCCGCTGAGATCCTCGACCTGACCGAGTACCTCGATCGTAAGCCGAAGGCTCTGTCCGGTGGCCAGCGTCAGCGTGTGGCTATGGGTCGTGCAATCGTCCGTGAGCCGAAGGTCTTCCTCATGGATGAGCCTCTGTCCAACCTTGATGCCAAGCTCCGCGTGCAGACCCGTACCCAGATCGCTGCTCTGCAGCGCCAGCTGGGTGTCACCACCCTGTACGTGACCCACGATCAGACCGAAGCTCTGACCATGGGTGACCGCATCGCCGTCATCAAGCTCGGTGTCCTGCAGCAGGTCGGCGCCCCGACCGAGCTGTACGATCGTCCGGCCAACGTCTTCGTCGCTGGCTTCATCGGCTCCCCGTCGATGAACATCAACACCCACCCGGTGGTCAACGGCAAGGCAAAGATCGGCGAAGACACCGTGGATCTGCCGGCCGAGGCTGTCAACAAGCTCACCGCTGAAGACAACAACCAGATCGTCGTCGGCTTCCGTCCGGAAGACGCTTCCCTGGCCGCCCCGGATGACGCCAACGCCTTCTCCCTCAAGGTCATGAACGTTGAGGATCTGGGCTCCGATGGCTACATCTATGGCAACATCATCACCGATGGCTCCGCTGCTGAGGCATCCACCATGATGTCCGATCAGAACAAGCTCACCACGATCCGCGTGAACCCGCGTGCTCTCCCGAAGGTCGGCGATACCGTCAAGATCAAGATCGACCCGTCCAAGATGCACCTGTTCGCTCCGTCGACCGAGCTGCGTCTGAACTGAGCTGATACCGAGTAACCAACCGTTGGCTGTTTCTTCAATCCTTTACGGAAATCGGCTGGCGGGTGGCTGAATAAAAACTTGGCGGAAGCGCGAACTTCCGTCAGCCATTAAACGAGACGTGCTCTTCCTCTCTTATCGTCTCGTTGGAGAAGCCCCGCGTTGGTGCGGGGCTTCTTTTGTTTTCCGCAAGCACAATATCGGCTTGTAATGTCTGTTTGTAGCATCGATCGCAATATTCGATCGTAATATGAGATGGATAGTGAGATTCCAGTATTGAGATCATCGCATATCGGCAGGTGAAACGGATTCGTCCATACTTGCTTCTTCGGGTAGGTCAACAGGTAAATTGTTGATTCATGGAATCTCTTGAATTGCCACAGATGGATCCCCGTGTGCTGAAAGCAACTTCCGTGAAGGCCGAAGATCCGGCTGCCTCATCTCCGGAGCCGCATGCGCTGAAAATCACCGCCGCAAGCTCGAATCCAAAGATGTTCACCCTGCCGTGGGAAAAGCCGCTGGCTACTTGGCCGGAAGACCTGCTGGCCAATCTTCCGCGTGGTATTTCCAGGCATGTGGTGCGTTTCGTGCACGTAGGCGACGAAGTGTACGCCATGAAGGAAATCACGCGCAATGTGGCGGAACGAGAATACGAGCTGCTGCGTCGCCTGCAGAAGCTGGAACTGCGACCGTGCAGCCGATCGCCGTGGTCACAGGCCGTCATAGCCGTGAAGGCGAGCCGCTGGAAGCGATCCTTGTCACCAAGCATTTGAAGTTCTCACTGCCGTATCGTGCGCTGTTCGCGCGTAATCTGCGCCCTGATACCGCGGAACGACTGATCGACGCGTTGGCCGTGCTGATGGTGCGTTTGCATTTGGCTGGCTTCTATTGGGGCGATGTGTCACTGTCGAACGTGTTGTTCCTGCGCGACGCCTACGCGTTCTCCGCATTTTTGGTTGATGCGGAAACCGGTGATCTGCAGATTAATCTGACGGAAGGCCAGCGCGAGTACGACGTTGATTTGGCCCGTACGAACATTATTGGCGAATTGATGGATCTTTCGTCCGGTTCGCTGCTGCCGAGCGGTGTTGACGAAATTGCGATCGGCAACCGTTTGGTGGATCGTTACCATTCGCTGTGGAGCGCGCTGACTGATACCGACAAGTTCGGTCCGGACGAAATGTGGAAGATCGAGAAGCGCGTCAACAAGCTCAATGAGCTTGGTTTTGATGTGGATGAGCTGGAGATGAAGACCGCTGAGGATGGCAAGCGTGTGCTGGTGCGTCCGCGTGTGGTCGATGCCGGCTATGCGAATCGTAAGTTGCTGCGATTGACTGGTCTTGATGTGCAGGAGAATCAGGCTCGTCGACTGTTGAACGATTTGGATGCCTACCGCGCTTCCACATGGCGTGAGGGTGAGGATCTTGAGATTGTTGCCACCGATTGGATGCGCGAAGTGTTCGAGCCGACCGTGCGCATGATTCCGCGTGAATACCGTTCGCAGATCGAACCGGCTCAGTTCTTCCATGAAGTGCTTGACCACCGTTGGTTCCTGGCCGAGAAGGCGGGTCATGATGTGCCGATGGCCGAGGCGGTGCAAAGCTATGTGGAGAAGGTGCTTCCGCAGTACAAGCTCACCACGAAGGATGTGGACGCGTTGAACGCCGAAGCCGATTCCGGTGTGATCGACGACGAATACACCTACGACGATCCCGACGACGGCTACAACCCCGACGACGATCCCGACGCAGCTGTATGGGCACATTGAAAAGCTAAATACCAAGCGGAGGACTCCAATCCTCCGCTTGTTGTTACCTCCGAGTACCCCGTCGCTTTCAAAACTCAAAAAATTTTGACTTTTGAAAGCGACGGACGTGCGTTAGCGGGGGAGTGGAGCGATCGGAAAGTACAAGCTCGCAAAATAGAATGAGCGGATAATCCGTATGGACTATCCGCTCATATGTATTTCGGACTTGCTGCCTTGTTGTGTTTACTTCTGCAGTTTCGCTGTGCTTACTTCCTGTCGCTTCGTGTTGATTACTTCGCGTCAGCGGCGGCACCGGCCTCGCGGCGGGCGCGTGCGACGGAATACAGCGTGATGCCCGCTGCGACGGAAGCGTTCAGCGATTCGACCATGTTCGACATTGGGATGCCGGCGATGGAATCGCATGTCTCGCGTACGAGACGGCTCAGGCCGTTGCCTTCGGAACCGAGCACCACAACCAGCGGATCGGTTTCAAAACCGGTTTCGCCAACGAGAGCGTCACCGCCACCGTCAAGGCCGACGCTGTAGTAGCCGCGTTCCTTCAGGCTTTCAATGGCTTTGGTGAGGTTCACCACGCGGGCGACCGGCATGTGCGCGGCTGCGCCTGCGGACACCTTCCATGCGGCTGCGGTGACCGAAGCGGAACGACGTTCCGGCAGGATCACGCCGTTCGCGCCGAATGCGGCTGCGGAACGGATGACCGCGCCCAGGTTCTGCGGATCGGTGACGCCGTCAAGCGCGATGAACAGCGGACGTGCCGCAATGCGTGCGCTTGCGGAGTTGGCCGCTTCCATGGCGCGGGACTTCTTGTCAGCGCGTTCCACCAGCTCGCGAGCGAGGAATACTGGAACGCTGCGCCTTCATCACCACGCCCTGATGGTTGGAGGAGCGTGCGATACGGTCCATTTCCAGTCGGTCGGCTTCCATGAGGTTCAGTCCGTGAATACCGGCGAGACGAATGATTTCGCGCGTGCGATCGTCGTGCTCGATGCGTGCGGCCACATACAGCGTGCTCGCGGGCACGCCGCAGCGCAACGCTTCGAGAACGGCGTTGCGACCGATGACGAGATCGTCGGATTCTGAGCTGAACTTTGCCGCGCGACGGCGTGCCGCCAGTCGCGGATCAGCCATCTTACGACGATTGGTAGCCTGCTTTTCCTTGTAAGCCTTGTGATATACGCGATCTTCGGCCTTGGGGGTCGGTCCCTTGCCCCTCAGCGCGTTACGATGCTTTCCACCCGACCCTTGGTCGGTCCTTTTTTCATTGCCATAGTTGTCCATTCTCCCAGCACCCCGGGAAAAGGCTACTGGCGTCGCGTCCGCTCGATATTGCTCGATATGATGGCAAGAATGGAGAAGAACAAAGAGATTTTCGGATTGCCCCTCATGTTCTGGGGCTTGTGGGTCACGCTGCTTATCCTGTGGATGGGCCGCTTCGTCACGTCATTCCTTTCCATGTATCTGGTGTCCGACATGCATGTCAGCGCGGGCATGGCCGGCACCATCGTCTCCATGTACGGTTTCGGCGGCATCTTCGGCTGCCTGTATGGCGGCGCGCTGTCCGACCGCTTCGGCCGCCCGGCGATGATCGTCATCGGCAATCTCGGCTCCGCCGCGATGCTGGTCCTGCTGGCGTTCATCGGCAATCCGTGGATCATGGCGATCGCGCTGCTGGTCTACGGCGCCATCTCATCCATGCCGACGCCCGCGGTCGCGGCGTACGTGTCCGACGTGGTGCCGTTCCGCAAACAGAAGCGCGCGTATTCGCTGCAGACGTGGGCCGCGAATTTCGGCTTCGCGATCGGCCCGATCATCGCCAACCAGTTGGTGAAGATCTCCTATGCGCTGATGTTCTACGCGGAAGCCGCGGTGCTGGTGTTCGCCACGATCTTGATGATCGTGTTCTTCAAGGAAGTCGGGCTGGGCAAGCGCCCGCGGGGCGAGGTCGCGCCGGCGCGGGCGTCGCAAGCCGCGGAATCAGCTGCGGGAAATGCCGTGGAACATGCTGTGAAACAAACCGGCGAATCGCAGCGGCCGCAGCGGTTCTCCGTATGGCGCAGCTATCGTCGCGCATGCGCCGACGGCGCGCTGATGTCGATGGTGGTGCTGATGTTCCTGTACACGCTGGCGTATTACCAGATCGTCAGCGGCCTGCCGATTTCCATGACGCAGATCGGCCTTGGCACGGATGAATATTCCAGTCTGCTGACCATCAACGGCGGCCTGCTGTGTCTGCTGCAGATTCCCGCGATCGGTCTGTTCCAGCGGATGAGCAACACCCGAGTGCTGGTGCTCGGCATGTCCATCACGGCGGTCGGATACGCGTTCCAGATCGGCGCGAATTCGTGGGTGGCGTTCGCAATCGCGACCGTGCTGTGGACGCTTGGCGAGCTGGGCACGTTCCCGATTGCCGCCACAACGGTGGCGAACATCGCGCCAAAGGATGTGCGCGGCACCTACCAAGGGTTATACAACCTGGTGTGGTCGCTGTCGAACGCGTTCTCGCCGTTGGTCGGAGGCTGGATTCTCAACGCGTTCGGCAGCCGTGTGCTGTGGATCTGCTGCACGGTGATGTTCGTCATCGTGGCAATCGGCTTCTACGTGACGCGCGTCCCACGCGAACGCGCCGCCGCCCGCAATCTCGCTGTTGAGGAGGGGTAGCCGGCGTACGTGAAAAGCGGGAGCCGCGATTCCGTTTGGAACCGCGGCCTCCCGCTATGTGATTTAAGGATTGGAAAGAAGAGGGGCGAGGTGCTGTGGCGCCTGCGCCTTGCCTCCCGTCTAGGAAGCGGTCTTACTTGTTGAGGACCTTCTTGAAGAGGTCGGAGGAAGCCTTGGCGAGTGCGAACTGGCCGAAGCCCGGATCGATGGAAGCGAGGTTGGCGTTGATGACCTGGTTGAAAGTGTTGTTCTTCATGATGTTTCCTTTCGTTCGGCTTGGCGGCGCGTATCTGTTTTCTTGTCCATTCCTCTGGCCGCTGCCGTAAGTCTGTGTTTGTTGTCTATTTTCTTTTCTTCGTTCTTCTGTTGTGCCTTCATCTTACGTCGGGCAAGTCGACAATGTCATGCGACGATCGTCACTTCTTTTGTAAAATCATCGGCTAATCTTGAAGAAAAAGTATCAACATATGAAAGACGGACAACGATAGGCATAGGAAAAGGGCACCGGCTGTTGCTTGGTGCCCTTGGGAAACAGAGATAAATCAGACCTTACGGTCTTCAGGAATATTCAGCAGTCGTTAGCGCTTGCGGATCTCCTCTTTCAGCGGCAGTACGCTGGTCGGGGAAACGGACAGTTCGTCGAGCCCGATATTGAGGAACTCTTCGGTCAGGGTAAGATCCGCGCCGAGACCGGAGATGAAGCCCGGAGCGATACCCGGCTTGCCGGCGATGGAGAATGCGATACCGGTGGCGATGATCACCGGAAGCATGCCGGGGGCTTTGTCGCCGAGGGTGGCGAGTGACTGCCAGAAATTGAATTCACCGGTGACCAGCGCATCCTGGGACGTGCCGCCGAATGCCATGCCGATGGTGCCCTGGGTTTCGATCTTGATGTCGTCGTCCGCGGACTGTGCCTGCCGCAGTGCGGCGGTGACCTCCTGCTTGGCCATCTTGCGTGCGAGCGGCGAGAGCAGGCGAAGATGCTCGTTGGATCCGTCTCCGTTGGCGCCGACGGTGAGCAGCACCACGACTTTCGCCCCGGTGTCATCCACGCGGTACTGGTGGGGTGAGGTGATGAGCAGGCGCTTGATGATTTCGTCGCGACGTTCCACGGAGGAGATGCCGTTCATGGCGTTGGCATGGTCCATGCGGTCCTGCTGATTGAAATAATTTTGAAAATTCAAACGATATCCGCGACCGCGCTGCGATTCAATAATCGGAATTTCTTCTGAAGATTCGTTAATTTGTTTTACGGTGCGATTGATGGTTTTTGTGGAGACGCCAAGCGCTTCGGACAATTCTTGTCCGGATACGAAATCACGGCGGTTCAGCAAATAGCCAATCATGGATTTCATGTAATCGTGCGTCATTGTCATGCCTCCTTGCACTATCCGTGGTAACCGTGAGTCAACGGAAAATTGGGCTCGTGAAAACAGAGAAAAGTCCGTTGTCAACGGACACGACCAATGTCCTTTGCCAACGGACAACACCCTATATAAACCCCTGAATCATCGGAAGAATGTTGACGAACCTTGGAAATGCAAAGAAAAAGTCCGACACGTTAAGTGACGGACTTGAGACTATCTGAGAGATTGTCTATTGACTGTTGGACTGTTCTTGCGCCGTGAAAAATTACTTGCGCTTGGACTTGCCGAAGGTGAACGCACGTACGATCGCGACGATGCCGATCGCCACAAGCGCGCATCCGCCGAACAGAATCAGCCAGGTCGTGGAGCTGACGGGGGAGAACAGCACGATGAAGCCGGCGACGATCGACAGCAGCGCGTAGATTACGGCCCATGCGGAGCTTGGCATGCGCCACGATTCCACGAGCGCCATCACGCCTTCCAACATCCAGCCAAGGCCGACCACCATGGTGATGAGCACGGCGAGTGTGGCTCCGGAAAGCGCCGCGTTCTTCAACATGACCACACCGCCGACAGACAGCATCAGGCCGATCAGAATGTCAAGCACGCGCCATCCTCCCGGAAGCCCGAGTTCCACGATTGCGGTCACAATGCGGACCACACCGGAAACCACGAAGTATGCGCCGAGCGCGATTGCGGCGACTTTCAGTGTGCGCCCGGCCAGATCAGCAGTGCCAGGCCGAGAATGACGGCGGCGATGCCGAGCACCGCATACGTGCCGCGGATCGCGTTCTTTGCCTTCTTCGGGAGCCATTCCTCCACGAGCTTGAATGGGCTGATCGGCTGCCAATTGTTGGTGCCGTTGTCAGCGTCGGATTGGCTGTTCTGCTGTCCGTATGGTTGGCCGTACGGCTGACCGGTGGTGTAGCTCGCGTAGAAGAAGCCGTTCTGGTTGGGATTCGGGTTGGCGTTGGGACCGTCGAAGTAGCATGGGGTCTGAGGCTCGCTTTGATACGGATTGCCCGAATTGTTGGGATTGCCGCCCTGCTGCTGGGATTGCGATTGCTGGTTTGGTGCGTATGCCCCGTATTCCGGCTGGCCTTGCGGCTGCTGTCCGTTGCTGCCATTTTGATTCGGATTGTTCGCATACGGGTTGTTCATTGCGTCGCTCATGATGGCCCCTTTCCTGGAAGAGCGTGCTTCGTGACGCTCGGACGTGCGCGAATTTGCCCGCCTGCGCTCGAACGTTTCGGAAGTTCTGCCTCATTCTAGGCAATCCGTCTAATTTAAGCCATCAACAAAATCCCCCTCATCGTCCATTTTGATGGTCTGATCGCATGTTTTTTCCGAATTGTCGCACGATCTTGCGAAATCGTGAGACAGAACTGCGAATCGTGAGGCCGAAAGTCAACTTGCGGCACAACGAATGCCTCCCGATCCTTGAAATCAAGAATCGGGAGGCATTTCGCACGTAGGAATCGACTGAATCCTTGAAACTAGAACAGGTCGAGGGCTACGTCGAGGTTGAGCGGCTGGTCGGCGGGCAGCTGATACTGCTCGTGCACCGGGCTCATCCAGGAATCGTCGCCGCCGACACCCATCTGAGCGGCGAGCACGCGCAGGAACATGTGCTTCGGCTCCGGCAGCTCGTCCTGATGCAGCGCCTCCTCAAGCATCGTGCTCGAATACGGCAGCAGGCTCATCGCAAACGGCTTCGTAACGCCGGTTTCAGTATTCGCAGTCTGGCTCACGCGCAAGCCATGACCAGAATCGTCCGTAATCTCAGCCCAACGCACGTCCTCATGGTTGCCGGTTTCCTGCGGCAGCAGATACGGCGCGCGATCGCGGAAGGCGTTCGTATCCCAAATGCCCAGCTTCGCATGCTTGCGGTCGGCATACGTTTCCTCCGGGCCTACGCCATAGAATCGCAGATTCGAATACTCGACCGGCAGCATCCATTCAATGCCGAACGCCGGAATCGTCGGCAGATCGCCGTCCTTTTCACCCGGATATGCAACATGCAGATCGACGTGGCCAAGCACATCGGCAACGTAACGAATGGTGACCTTCGTGCGCTGCGCAATCGCAAGCTCATACGTGTAAGTGACGGAAACTGCGGTTTCGCCGAGCGGCTCAACCTTCGTATCAACGCAACGCGCATACTTTCCGGCAACCGCCCACTGCGCACGCTCGAACGCATGGCCCGCGCCGCGATCATTGTCGGTCAGCGCACGGAACGTGGTGATCAGCGGCTTACGCAACACGAATTCGCGCTCGCCAAGCTTGTACGACACCATGCCACCCTGTGCAAGGGAGAACAGGGCTTCACGGCCCGCACTGCGTGCGCCGATATTCCAGCGGCCCAAGGTGATCGCTCCATCGGAAGCGGCGGAAGCGGCCGTAACAGTATCGGCAATCTTGCCACCCGCAACCACGCACTGGCCGAACGAAAGCTCATACCCAGCCGGAGCCCAATCGCAAGCGGAAGTCAACTGCTGGGACGCCTCCAAAACCAGTTCCTGCGCACCTGCGCGGTAATCGTCGATCGGCCAATCGATCTCAACATGCTCGCTTGTACCTGCGGCAACGTCGAAGCGGCGCGAAGAAGACCAAACGGGCTTGCCATCAGCCAAAATACGCAACACAAACGTGGAATCAGCCGTCGAAACAAACAGATTGTCGTTGGTGATCGTAATGCCGGAAGCATCGACGGTCATATGCACGTTCGCGTACAGCTGCTTGACGTCCTGCGCCTTCGGCGACGGCGTGCGGTCGGCGAATAGCAGGCCGTCGCCGGAGAATTCGTAGTCGCTCGGACGGTCGCCGAAATCACCGCCGTAGCACATGCGACCGTTGCTGTCGAGAATCGCCTGGTCGATGAAATCCCAAATAAATCCGCCCTGATATTGCGGATAGCGTTCCAAAGCCGTGTATTCGTCCATATTTCCGACGGAATTGCCCATGGCGTGCATGTATTCGCAGGAAATATACGGCTTCTTCGGGTTGGACTTGAGGTATTCCTCGATTTCGTCGGCGTGCGCGTACATGCGGCTTTCGATGTCGGTCACGTCGTCGAACGCGCGATCATGCACGGAACCCTCGTAATGCACGGGGCGGTTCGGGTCGATCGCGTGCGCGTGGGCGTGCATCGCGCGGAACACTTCGCCGGCGAACGACTCGTTGCCGAGCGACCAGATGAGCACGCTCGGATGGTTGTAATCGCGGCGCATCATGCTGTTGATACGGTCCACGCACGCGCCCTCCCACCGCGGCTTGCTGCCCGGCACGGCGGTTTCGGGGGTTTCGATATTGTTCGCGACCCAGCTGCCGTGCGTCTCCATATTGGTTTCGTCGATCAAATAAATGCCGTATTCGTCGCACAGGTCGTACCAGTATTCCTGGTTGGGGTAGTGCGAGGTGCGGATGGCGTTGATGTTGTGCCTCTTGCAGAACATGATGTCGTCGATCATGTCTTGCCTGGTGATGGCACGGCCGCGCTTCGCGTCGAATTCGTGGCGGTCGGCGCCCTTGAAGACCACGCGCTTGCCGTTGAGCTTCATGATGCCGTCTTCGATACGGAATGTGCGGAAGCCGATACGCTGCACGATTTTTTCGACCAGCGGGCCGTCGTGGCCGACGACAAGCACCGTCAGCTCATACAGGGTTGGCTCTTCGGCGCTCCACGGCGCAATGTTCTTCAGCGCGCCGGAATTGAGGGTGATGGTTTCGTTGGCGCATTGCGTGGATTCCCACACCACAGTGCCGTTTGCGTCACGCAGTTTCGCCTTGACGGTGGCCGCGTCGTTTGCATTGCGCAACTGCAGGGTTGCATTCAGCGTTCCGGCGGCCATGGAGGGATTGTAGTCGGCTTCGATCTGCACGGTTTCGACATGCACGCGAGGCTGTGCGGCGAGCTCCACGGAACGGAACAGGCCGTGCAAACGCCAGAAATCCTGATCTTCCAGCCAAGAGGCGCTCGCGTATTCGTAGCAGGCGACGGTGAGCACGTTGTCGCCGTCAACGTTCAACGCTTCGGTGATGTCGAATTCGTTCGGGGTGAAACCATCCTCGCCATAGCCGACGAACGTGCCGTTGACCCACACGTAGATCGCGGTGGCCATGCCGTGGAACGTGATGCTGACGGTGCCGCCATTTTCCAGCGTCGCGGCGAGCGGACGGTCAAGCGTGAAGGAACGGCGGTAGATCGCCACATGATTGTTTTCGGGAACGTTCGGCTCCTGCGGATCCTCATGGCCATCCCATGGATACTGCACATTCACATATTTGTTCTTCAAATAGCCGGCCATCTGCAGGTGTTCGGGCACGTTGATCGCGCCGAAACCGGCATCGTTGAAGTCAGCTGCGGCGAACGGCGCGTTTTCCACGTCGACGTTGGCTGCCTGAGTGACGTTTACTTTCCATACACCGTCGAGATTCTGCTTCGGTTCGGTGGCTTCGCCCAGGAAATACCGATGATTGGAGTGCGCGGGCTTGCGATTCACCGCGAATACGGTCGGATCGGTGAGCCAGCTTGCGTTCGCCTGCCGCGCCTGCAGGATGCGCGATTCCGGAACCCCTTGCGTTTGCTGTGATTGCGCGGCTTCTTGAGCTGCCATGATAACTACCCCTATCCATTGCGACGTTGCCAATGTACGCTACGAATCATAGCGTAAGTAATTTTATTTACTAACATTCGATAACATATCACACTTCCGCCAAAAATGGTAGCGACATTGCCGTCGGTGTTGCCGTGTAATCGAATGCGCGGTCGAAATAAGATTGCAGATTATGTTTCACGATTTTGTGAAATCTTGACAAAAGACGGTGCGTTGCGCTCTTGCAAAATGGGCACGGTGTGTAATAATGGCAGGAATGCACCGATGGCGCACGCCCGGTGCCCACAACCGCGCAGCATTGCCCAGTTCGGCGAGTGGTTGCGAAAATCGCAATTTTCCGCTATTTCGCACTATCGCAACGGCAGGGGAGTGCTGACTACTCCGCGGCGCTCCCAAGGAGATCATCATGGTTGATCGCAAGGAAGATCAATCCACCCAATTCCGCGATACCAGTTCGGGAAATTTCGAACAAGCAGCAAAAACCGCGACGCAAACGCAAGTCGATCCGTCGCTCGCCGATGCGCAAACCGTAGCGCAATCGCTTGGTGTCGATTTGAATACCGGCCTGAGTCAAGCGGAAGCCAAGCGTCGACTCGACAAGTACGGACCGAACGAACTCGCGTCCGCGCCACCGGTGCCGAAATGGAAGAAATTCCTCGAACAATTCAAAGACCCCCTTGTCTACCTGTTGCTGGCTGCGACCGGCATTTCGCTCGTCGCATGGTTCATTGAACGAGCCAACGCCGTACCGGGTGCGGAAGGCGGCGAAGCATTGCCGTTCGACGCCATCGTCATCGTGCTGATCCTCATCGTCAACGCGGTGCTCGGCTACATCCAGGAATCGAAGGCGGAAGCCGCCGTCGAAGCGCTCTCCAGCATGACCGCGCCGCAAACCAACGTGCTGCGCGACGGTAATATCGAACGCATCAACACGGTTGACGTGGTGCCCGGCGACATCATCGTGCTCGGCGAAGGCGATTCCGTTTCCGCGGACGGACGCCTCTTCGCCGCCGCCAGCCTACGAATCGCGGAAGCCAGCCTCACCGGCGAAAGCGTGCCCGTCGGCAAAAAGACCGACACCCTCGCACAGGCGAAGGCCCTCGGCGACCGCGCCAACATGGTGTTCAACGGCACGTCCGTAACGCAAGGCACCGGCCGCGCCATCGTAACCAGCACCGGCATGGGCACGCAGGTCGGTAAAATCGCCGATCTGCTGCAAGCCACGGAAGACGACGAAACCCCGCTGCAAAAGGAAATGAACTACGTTTCCAAAATCCTCGGCAGCGCGGTATGCATCATCGCGGTCGTGGTGTTGGTCGCGCTCGCGCTTACCGAAGGCTTCCAAGACGTTCACGATGTGATCGATTCGCTGCTGTTGGCCGTTTCTCTGGCGGTTGCGGCCGTGCCGGAAGGTTTGGCTGCGATTCTTACGGTGGTGCTCGCGCTCGGCGTGCAGCGCATGGCCATGCACAATGCGATCGTCAAGAAGCTGCATTCGGTGGAAACGCTCGGATCCGCGTCGGTGATCTGCTCCGATAAGACCGGCACGCTCACCCGCAATGAGATGACCGTGGAGCGCGTGGTCACTCCGAGCGGCGAAGTGCAGCTTACTGGCACCGGCTATGCGCCGGAAGGCCGCATGGTGGTCGATCCACAGACCATGGAACATGCGCAAATACGCGGGATCATCGAATCGGAAGCCGTTGCGACCCTTGCCGTGGGCGCGTTGGCGAACGACGGCGAACTGCGCGAATCTGCTGCTTCTGCCGGAAATGCGGAAAACGTAACGTGGGAGGCGGTCGGCGACCCGACCGAAGTCTCACTCATCGTCGCAGCACGAAAAGTGAAGGCGGATCGCAAGTACGCCAACTACGAGCGCGTTGGCGAAATCCCGTTTACTTCCGAACGTAAGCGCATGTCCATCGTGGCGCAAGACAACGCTGACGCCGGCCGCCTGACCGTCTTCTCCAAGGGTGCCCCCGATGTACTTCTTGGATATTGCAGCAGGATTGCGGTCGGCGGTGCCGTTCGCCCACTTACGGAAGGTGATCGTCAGCAGATTCTTGCGACTGTCGAACAGCTTTCCTCCGACGCATACCGCACGTTGGGTCAGGCTTATCGTCCGCTCGGTACCGCTTCTCTTGCGCAAGTGCCGGGAATCATGCTGAATTCCGCAGGTCATGTTGCCGATATTGCGGAACAAAGCGATGTGCTTGAGAACGATTTGATTTGGGTCGGCATGGTTGGCATCATCGATCCGCCGCGTACGGAAGTGCGTGATTCCGTGGCAGAAGCGCATCGCGCCGGCATCCGCACGGTAATGATTACCGGCGACCACCCGCTGACCGCGGCTCGCATCGCCACCGATCTGGGTATTATCGACAAGGGCGGCAAGGCCATGACCGGCAGCCAGCTTGACGAACTATCCGACGAAGCGGCTTTCGACAAGGTGACCAGTGAAGTGTCCGTCTATGCGCGAGTCGCGCCGGAACACAAGCTGAAGATCGTTGAATCCTTGCAACGGCAAGGCAATATCGTGGCCATGACCGGTGACGGCGTGAACGACGCTCCCGCAGTCAAAACCGCCGATATTGGCGTCGCCATGGGCATTACCGGCACTGAAGTGACCAAGCAGAGCGCGAAAATGATCCTCGCCGACGACAACTTCAGCACCATCGTCGCAGCCGTGCGTGAAGGACGCGGCATTTTCGACAACATCCGCAAGTTCCTGCGCTACCTGCTGAGCTCCAATGTGGGCGAAGTGTTCACCGTGTTCGGCGGGGTGATGCTCGCCGGATTCCTCGGCATCACCCAGCCCGGCAGCCAAGGCGTGACCGTGCCGCTGCTTGCCACGCAGCTGCTGTGGATCAACCTGCTCACCGACGCGGCACCCGCGCTCGCCATGGGCGTCGACCCGTCCACCGACGATGTGATGGCGCGCAAGCCGCGCAAACTCACCGATCGCGTGATTGACGCCGAAATGTGGGGCGACATCATTTTCATCGGTGTGATTATGGCGGCCGTCACCCTGATCGGCATGGACATGCACTTGGACGGCGGTCTGTTCACCGACCGTTCCGTCGATGCGATCGGTCACGACGCACAAATGACGGAAGCACGCACCATGGGCTTCACGATTCTCGTGTTCGCGCAAATGCTGAACGCGCTTGCCTCGCGCTCGCACTTGCAGTCAGCGTTCGTCGGACTGTTCTCCAACAAGTGGCTATGGGGCGCGATCGCGCTGAGCATGGTATTGCAGCTGGCGGTGATTTACATTCCGTTCCTCAACACCGCTTTCGGTACGGTACCGCTCAGCGTCGGCGCATGGGTCGAATGCCTCGGCCTTGCCATGATCGTGCTCATCGCTTCCGAACTGCGCAAATGCGTCCTCCGCGCCAGATAACGTCCGAAAGTGCGCAAAATCTCGGACGTTATCCAGCTTTCTGGAAGGGAAAGGTTTGTGAAGTCAATGATTGATGGGCTTCTTTCTTGCCTAATCTTTTTGGTGAGATGGGAGGTGCGCGGGATGCATTCGTTTGTTGAAGTATGGCGTCCGATGAAATTTAAGTGTTTAGATAAAATCAGATACAACATTTATTTTCATATCGGCTATACGCTTCTTTTAGGAAATCTGTCGGATCGCATCGAAGCGCTTCCGACAGACGCCTGGCTGTATCCAGCCGCATGCCTGAGGTCGAGCGATAGCCTGTCTCAAACCAAGAGATGTTCGGCTGGGGAATCCCTGTCATCTCTGACAACTCGTTTTGCGTATAGCCGCGAGTCCGACGAATGTCTCTTAGCCCGGATTCAGCGCAGTGGATTCCGCCTCTCCAACCTTCGTCGGGATGGAGCTCCAACACGTTGCAGTGCAATGCTTTGGCAATTTGGCGAGCGGTGTCCAAATGCATATTGCGTATGGTTTCCGGATTGTTTTCGAACATGACGAGACGATCATGATCCACGCCGGAGAGCTCGGCCAGCTGTTCTAGAGACATTCCTTCTTTGAGTCTCAGGTCCTGTAGCCTCATAGGCTGCGCTCCATGCCGTTCCCTCCCTTCACGGTATCACTGCGGAATATTCGATCCGTCTTCTATTTTGAGTCAAAAGCCTGCTCATGAAAGGGACCATCCCGTCTTGGCAGGTCATTTTGCTCCGCTGCGCCCCACAGGATAACAGAATCCCCTCAACGTATCGTTCCGTCAATTCCTGATAAGGCGACTCATACGACGAACATGTTTTCCGGAAGGATGAGCTGGTTTCTGTGGAAAAGGAGAAAGACGATTCAGATGGACGGAATCGGGACACGCCGAGGGATGTGTTTATTTGCAACGGTTCCAGGGTATCTTTGGAAGGGTCGATTTGCGTGATCGCCGGGGTTCGTGTAAATTGACTCTTCGCTGCCGCTCGGCGAGTGGTTCCCCGGTTGGGGTGCCTCGAGGCGGGTGAGTGGTGGTGGTTTGAGAACTCAAGAGCGTATTTGTACTACTTCTTTATAGTCAATGATTGCCAGTTCATCGTCCGCTCGTTCGCGAGTGGCCGGGAGGCCTTGAAGGACGGTGAGGTTTTCGTGCGA
>ENA-OQEX01000072-OQEX01000072.1-human-gut-metagenome-genome-assembly--contig:-NODE-72-length-57369-cov-7.631285_pt1 | contig 57369 bp, 54 predicted proteins | sample MGYA00242802_ERZ504649 | MGnify/ENA primary metagenome ERZ504649 (study PRJEB26092, sample SAMD00036194) | human gut metagenome | host: Homo sapiens | study: EMG produced TPA metagenomics assembly of...
GGAGTAAGACCCCTTGAAGACTACAAGGTAGATAGGGCAGAGGTGGAAGCATGGCAACATGTGGAGCTGACTGTTACTAATAGGTCGAGGGCTTAATCTGGTTAATAACTGAGAAAAACAAATCGGAATTGTATGAAGTTTTGAAGGTACAAACCTTTATATGCCTAGTGGCTCAGTTGGTTAGAGCGCCGCCCTGTCACGGCGGAGGTCACGGGTTCGAGTCCCGTCTGGGTCGTTTATAGTGAGTCTTTATTCATGATTGTATGACGATTAAATCATATGAATTTTTAACATTCACTACAAGTAACGCGTGGGATCTTAGCTCAGCTGGGAGAGCATCTGCCTTACAAGCAGAGGGTCACAGGTTCGAGCCCTGTAGGTCCCATTTAACTAATTCCTTTATTAGTTATGCCGATGTGGCTCAATTGGCAGAGCAGCTGATTTGTAATCAGCAGGTTATCGGTTCGAGTCCGATCATCGGCTTATACAATTTAATATTGAATTGTATTATGGGCAGATTCCCGAGTGGCCAAAGGGGACAGACTGTAAATCTGCTGCAACTTGCTTCGATGGTTCGAATCCATCTCTGCCCATTACTCTTTATAGAGTAACTAAATACTATCGCGGGATGGAGCAGTCTGGAAGCTCGCCGGGCTCATAACCCGGAGGTCATAGGTTCAAATCCTATTCCCGCAACTCGATGCGTAAGCATTGTGCCCAGTTAGCTCAGTTGGTAGAGCAACGGACTGAAAATCCGTGTGTCTCTGGTTCGATTCCGGAACTGGGCATTTTAATTTATTATGGGATATTAGCTCAGGTGGTAGAGCACTTGACTTTTAATCAAGTTGTCCGGGGTTCGAATCCCCGATGTCTCATTAGAAAAAGAAAACCATCACTCGTAAGAGTGGTGGTTTTCTTTTTCTATTGATATATGGTGAATTGAACTTCGGACAACGCATTTTAATTAGTAAAACTGCACAAAAAATAATTAAAAATTTGTGCATGTTTGTTGACACTTTCAGAGGCCAAGGTGATACTATAATAACTGTAAAAACCCCCCAATACATTATATATTTTTACTATCCCCATAGTAAAATACCTTCTCCTAAAAGACAGCAGAACGATGGCTGTCTTTTTTTACTTTATTTTATGAAAAAGGCAGCCAAATATTTATTATCTATTATTCTTTTGCAAAGTCGAAATTCTACAGTTGAAATGCTAAAATTAAATTATAAAAATTACACCGTCAGATTTATATTGCTTCCTGCCCGCAGAGATGTGTAGTAATCATCATATGACGAGCTGCTCATCTGGCGTGAGACACGATACAGACTGCTTGTGAAGTCATTGTCATTTCCGAACAGAGAATTAAGAGTGTCTGCGTCGGCCTTTTTGACAAGCTCCTCATTAGCTTTCAGAGTACCGTCCTTGTTTATTGTGATGCCAATGTTCTCAAGCTCGTCGCTGTATTTGCCTGCCAGCTTTTTGAGCTGCTTGGCGTAACGCTTCATGGAGCTTGAACTGCTGTTTGAGGCGGAATCAATGGAATTGTTGTATGTGTCAACAAGAGCCATGACTGTTCCGCGGATGTTATCTGTATTTTCGTCGTCCGAATACTTGTAGTTCTTTAATTTTTTAGCGGCGCGGTGCAGGGCAGTTGAATCATCGTAAGCGAGCTCTGTAATACTATATTCTTTGCGTTTGGATGATTTCATGGCATCGCGGTTGTTTGAATAAAAATTTCTCATAAAATATGTTGCTGAAAGATTTGTTGCTGAACTTACTCGTGTACTCATGTTAATCCTCTTATTATTTTTAATTATAACTATGCAGTTACTATTATTTTAGGTTTTATTTTGAACGTATAATTGCACATAAATATTTGTTATAAATATTTTATCGGATATTTGCACGAAAAAGTTTACTTATGCGATCAAAAGAAGTAAAATACAAAGGAATGCGTAGAATAAGAAAAACGCGATTATGCAATCGAAATGCTATCAAGAAAAGAGTAACAGAACATAATGTAAAAAAGCATAATGTACTAAAACAAAATGTAACAAACATAATGTAACCAAAGGAGGATATGGGGCATGAGTAAAAAAGCTTTCGGTACAACATCAAAAGGAGTGGAGGCATCGCTTTACGAAATCAGCAATGGCGGTGGATTGAGAGTACTTTTGACAGACTATGGCGCTTCAGTTGTATCTATTTTTGTAAAGGACAAGGATGGCAATGAGAGAGATGTCATTTTAGGATATGACAATGTGAAGTCATACGAGAAGGAGTATAGCTATTTTGGTGCTACTGTCGGTAGATATGCAAACAGAATTTCTGATGCAAAGATTAATATTGAGGGAGTGGAATACAAGCTTGAGGCTAATGACAATGAGAACAGTCTTCACAGTGGCTCAAATGGTTTTTCTAAGCGATTTTGGACTGTTAAGGAGCAGAAGGCAGATGAGATTACCTTTGAGATAGAGGATGCAGATTTGGAGCAGGGCTTCCCGGGAAATGCAGTCGTTGATGTGACATTTAAGGTAACAGAAGAAAATGCACTTGCTATTATATATAATGCAAAGGCAGATAAGACAACTACCTTCAATATGACAAACCACAGCTATTTCAATCTGAACGGTCATGCATCAGGAAGCGTATACACTCACACATTGCAGATAAATGCTGAGCATTACACACCTGTAAAGGATTCCAAGGCTATTCCTACAGGTGAGATTGCACCGGTTGAGGGTACACCATTTGATTTTACAGAGGCTAAGCCAATCGGAAGAGATATTGAGGCAAATGATACACAGCTTCACTATGGAAGCGGATATGACCACAATTTTGCAATAGACAAGACCGCTCCGGGAGTAGAAAAGGTCGCAACAGCATATTCACCTGAGAGTGGCATACAGATGGAGGTATACACCGACTGTGTCGGAATCCAGCTTTATACAGCCAACTTTATCGTGGGACAGGAAGGCAAGGCGGAGTCAAATACAATAACCGTGATGCATTCTGCCTCGAGACACAGTTCTATCCAAACTCAATAAATGAGACCAACTTCAGTACACCTGTTACAAAGGCTGGCGATACATACCACACAGAGACAGATTACAAATTCTCTGTGAGATAAAATGCTGCTTTGCATGCAAGTATGATGCAGAATATTAAAAGCTCACCATATTGATGAAATTTATCATTAATATGGTGGGCTTTCTTAAGCTTTGTTTAATCAAACACTGATACAGTGGTTTTATTTCCGGAATGTGGTATAAATATATTTTATATTTTATGTGTACAATTATGTGTACATTTATATGTATAATTATATTTATATGTATATTGAGACGACTTCGCACACGCAAACCTGCATTATCGCTGGCATATGTCCGGCGCACCATCACAGCCTGCAAGTGCGAAGTCCCCTAAAAATAGAAATTAAAACAAATAAATATATAGCACAGAGGAAACAAACCATGAAAATAGTATTTTTAGACTCTAAAACAATTGGTGACGACATTGACCTTTCCGAATATGAAAAGCTCGGAGAGGTTGTCAAATATGATTTTTCGACAACAGAGGAAGCAGCAAAGCGTACAAGGGATGCAGATGTGATTGTTTTAAACAAGGTCGAGATAAATGAGAAATCTATAGGACAGGCAAAAAATTTAAAGCTCGTATGTGTGACTGCAACAGGCACAAACAATCTGGATAAAGAATATCTGGAAAAGAGAGGCATTGAATGGAGAAATGTCGCAGGGTATTCTACAGAGACCGTGGCGCAGCATACATTTGCATTGCTATTTTACCTGCTTGAGAAGCTGAGATATTATGATGATTATGTGAAGAGTGAGAAATATGTGGGTGATACGTCGTTTACGCATTTTTCCAATGTGTTTCACCAGATTAGCGGTATGACCTGGGGCATCGTGGGGCTTGGAAATATCGGAAGACGCGTAGCTGATATCGCAAAGGCTTTTGGCTGCCATGTGGTTTATTATTCTACATCAGGAAGAAACTCGCAGCCGGGCTATGAGAGGGTGGATTTTGATACTCTGCTTACCACGTCTGATATCGTGTCGGTGCATGCACCGCTCACGGATGATACACTTGGTCTGATGGACAAGGCTGCATTTGAAAAGATGAAAAATCTGCGATATTTTTAAATCTTGGCAGAGGTCCTATAGTGAATGAAGCGGATCTGGCACAGGCGCTTATGGATGGAGAGCTGGCGGCGGCAGGTCTTGATGTGCTGGCGCAGGAGCCTATGAGTGAGGACAATCCGCTCCGTGCGATAAAGGATTCAAACAAGCTGATTATCACACCGCATATTGCGTGGGCAAGTGTTGAGGCAAGAACAAATCTGATGCACATTATATACAGTCAAATTGAGGACTTCTTTGCTAATTAGGAAATATTTTTAAAATCAAATCGCAACATTAAGAGAAAGCACTAAGAGAAAGCATTAAGAAGCAACATTAAGAAGCATCATTAAGAGGAAGCATTAAGAGGCAATATTAAGAAGCAATATTAAGAGGCAGAAATGAGCATCAAATTTGAGATAACAAAACAAACAACATACATTTTGGAATTGCAGCAGCAGCGGCCGCGCTGGCAGGTTACTTTACATCGGCAAGCTGGTGGGTGATTCTTTTGTTTGCGGCAGCATATTTTGGACTTGTAAATGTGAAGCTTGAGCTTCCGGTGAAGCTGTCGTGGCTTTGGGCTGCGATACTGCTTGTCATCGGAGCGATACTATCTGTTTTTTCGGTGCAGTATGTGCTGCTGACGGGTGAGGACTTTGTGAAAACCACCGATATGGTATGTGTGGTAAATGTGGTTCTGGCGCTTGCCATATATCTGGTGATACTTTTTATCACAAACAACACGAGGTTGACATGTACCATAGCATCAATTGCCATACTTGCGTTTGGATTTATAGATTATTTTGTCTATGAATTCCGTGGCAATGAGTTTACATATGCGGATTTGAAGTCAGCGGGAACAGGACTTTCCGTCGTGACAAAATACAAATTCGTCATAGACTACAAGTTTTTGTACGTGATTCTGGCGGCGGTTCTGTATATAGTGCTGGTAAGGCGCATAGAAGTGCAGTTCGAGTCGGCTGTCCATATGAGGATTATTTCGATACTGCTCACAATAATATGCGTGCTGTATGTCATCATGAATTCCATGTCACTGAACACCGAGACCTGGGAGAAAAAGGGCACGTACAGAAACGGCTATCTGCTGAACTTTGTGCTCGGCATAAGGGACAGCTTTGTGAAGGCACCTGATGGCTACAGCAAGGCAGCAGTTGACAAGATAGCGGGCAATTTCAAGGAAACGGACAGCTCATATTCTCAGTCTGATGCAAAAAATCCAACAATCATTGTTATCATGAATGAGTCGTTTGCAGATTTGTCGGTGGTGGGAGATTTTGAGACCAACACGCAGGTCACGCCTTTTATGGATTCTCTGAGTGAAAATACGCTTAAAGGCTATGCACTTTCGTCCGTGTACGGTGCGAAGACGCCAAACTCTGAGTGGGAATTTGAGACAGGAAACTCGATGGCATTTCTGCCGGACGGCTCGGTGGTTTATCAGCAGTATATAAATGATGACCCGACCTCCATAGTCTCAAACCTGAAGAATATCGGCTATACGACGGTTGCGATGCATCCGTACTATGCGACAGGCTGGAGCAGGAACAAGGTTTATCCGCATCTGGGCTATGATGAGACTTACTTTATAGATGATTTTGACCAGACAAAGATACTCAGGGAATATATCACTGACCAGGAGCTCTATAATAAGATCATTGACCGCTACGAGAAAAAGAGCGATGACGAGAAGCTTTATATCATGGGCATTACGATGCAAAACCATGGCGGCTACGGCGAGAGATATGACAACTTCAATCAGGAGGTTTACAAGGTTGGAGCGTCATACACCGATGCGAACCAGTATCTGTCACTTTTAAATGAGAGTGACAAGGCACTCGAAAGTCTCATCACATACTTTAAGGGTGTGGATGATCCGGTAGAGATTGTGTTTTTTGGAGACCACCAGCCGGGATTATGCAATAATTTTATCAAGCTTTTAAATGGCAAGGGCAATTCCGGACTTACGGAGCAGGAGCTTGAGAATCTGTACAAGGTGCCGTTTTTCATATGGACCAATTACGAGACGGATGCACAGACAGTTGATGTGACGAGCCTCAACTACCTGTCCACACTGACGCTTGAGAGAGCCAACATAGATCTGCCGGCATACAACCGGTTCCTCGCAGAGCTGATGGAGAAGATTCCGGCCATAAATTCAAGGGGCTATTATTCGAAAAAGAATGAGTGCTTTATGCATGTGGATGATGCAACAGGAGACGAGGCAAAATGGATAAAGGCATACAATATCCTGCAGTACAATTCGATGTTTGACGAGAAGGACAGAAGTTCGCTGCTGTTTCCGTACCTGAAATAATGTTATGATTTGAAGCAGCCATAAATACACATATGAGAAAATGAATTAGTATAACTATTCAGGGAGCTAATAATGAAGCTAAGTGATTTATTACAATTTGATAACATAGTGGTGCAATGTCATGATAATCCGGACGCGGATGCACTGGCAAGCGGCTTTGGAGTCTATGAATACCTGAGGATGAATGGAAAAAGTCCCAGACTTGTATACGGAGGCAGGAATATCATACACAAGAGCAATCTGGTGCTTATGGTAGACAGTCTTGGCATACCGATAGAGCATGTGGATTTTTTAGACAATCCGCAGCTGCTTGTGACTGTCGATTGTCAGTACGGTGGTGGGAATGTCACATTTTTCAAGGCAGAAAATGTAGCTGTCATAGATCACCACAGAGTATCGGGAGAGCTTCCTGCTATGAACCGTGTCATGAGCTATATGGGCTCATGTGCGACAATCGTGTGGGATATGCTGCGTGAGGAGGGTGTAGAGATAAATCGAAACCTGGCAACAGCACTGTATTATGGACTTTACACCGACACCGGAGAATTTACCGAGATAACACATTCGCTTGATAGGGATCTGCGCGATGAGGCGGATTTTGACAGCACTATAGTGGCAAAATTCCGAAATGCCAACATGTCACTTGAGGAGCTGGACATAGCCGCAACAGCATTGCTGGGGCGCGATATATAGAGGAATATCGTCTGGCGATCGTAAAGGCAGGGGCATGTGACCCGAATGTACTCGGCATCATAAGCGATTTTGTGCTGGAGGTGGATGCTATTGACATATGTATGGTATTTTCAGTGATTAAGAATGGAGTGAAGCTTTCGTTTAGAAGCTGCATAAAAGAGGTGAGCGCAAGCGAAATGGCGCAGGAAGTGTGCAGGGACATAGGCTCCGGCGGAGGACATTATTACAAGGCCGGTGGATTTATTCCGATGGATCTGCTGATAGACAGCTATAATGTCTACTGCAAAGAAAAAGACGTGACACCAAGATTTCAATACAGCAGCGATGATACACACAAGCGTCCTTCGGATTCTGCAATCAAATCTTTTTTGGAAGAGAGGATTTTTGATTATTTAAACGATACAAAGATAATTTACGGAGAAGATTTTGATACGAGTGGCTTCAAAAAAGTGGATTATAAAAAACGCCCAATACCGATGGGATATATCATTGCAAAGGATATACTGCCTGTGGGCTGCTGCATGGGAGTGCGGACAGCTAAGGGGGATATCTCCACACCGGTTGGCGAGGATACGGTGGTCATAATAGGAGAAGACGGCAGTGTACAGATTTTAAATCTGGACAGGCTGAACAAAAGCTTTAGGATATATAAGGACTGGCGGTTTACTGTGAAACGGACAGATTATGTCCCGAAGTTCAAGAATAAGGATACGGAGACTATAGTGGATGGAATGGCACATGCCAGAGTGTGCATACCGGTTGAGGAGGATTTTTCAAGAGCATTTGTGCTAAAGCACAAGGTAAAGCTATTTAAGAATAAGGATGACAGCAGTTATATATCAGGCAGACCTGGAGATATTATGGTTCTGCCAAATGATGATAGGAATGAGGCATATATGATAAGCAAGACAGAATTTGAAAAGACACATATAGCAAAGGGTGAGGAGGAAAAACGTAAAAAAGCGGTCGTTTTCGACCTCGATGGAACACTTCTCTACACACTTGAGGATTTAAAAAATGCAACAAACTATGCATTGAAACAAAAGGCATGCCGGAGCGCACACTCGATGAAGTGCGCAGATTTGTGGGAAACGGAGTCAGACTGTTGATGGAGCGTGCAGTGCCACAGGGTGCAGACAATCCAGAGTTTGAGGAGACCTTTGCATTATTCAAGGAATACTATGATGCGCATTGTAACGACAATACATCGCCATATGATGGTATCATGGATCTGCTTGAGGAGCTTAAGGTGCGCGGCATCAAAATGGCTATCGTATCAAACAAGATAGATTTTGCAGTAAAATCGCTGGACAAGCTGTATTTTAAGGATTACATGACAGCAGCCATCGGCGAGATGGAGGAGGAAGGCATCCGCAAAAAGCCGGCACCTGATATGGTGCAGAAGGCACTTAAAGAGCTTCAGGTGAGTGCAGAGGACGCTATCTATGTGGGGGACTCCGATGTGGATATCGCTACAGCGAAAAACTCAGGTCTGGAGTGCGTATCTGTCACATGGGGATTTCGTGATGTAGAGTTTTTGAAGGAGCATGGTGCAACAAATCTGATAGATGAACCGGTCGAATTGTTAAATTACGTATAATCAGGAGAACTTTGATTTATGCTTTCAGAAAAGGGACTATTGATAATTGAAAAGCTGGCAGAGCACAACAATGAGCTTGTCACATCAAAGGCTCTTGCTGCGTCCACAGGTATGTCAGAGCGAAGTGTGAAGACATATCTGAAGGAGGTGGCTGATTTTTGTGAGCAAAACTCTATGACGCTTGACAGAAAGCCCGGCAAAGGCATGAAGCCGTGCTTTAGTGATGCGCAGATAGGAAAGATTCTGGATGTGGCAGGGCGGAAATCGGCAGCAGTATCGCAGAAGAAGCGACAGAACTACATATCGTATATTCTGCTAAGCGGCTGGGATACATACACGTATGCGCTTTTTTCGGAGGAGTTAAACGTCAGCAAAAATGTCATCATGGATGATATAAATGAGCTTGACGCAGAGCTTCTGCTCTTTGGCATTAAGGTGCACAGAACGGCGGGCTACGGAATATATGCGACAGGCAGTGAGCTTGATATCAGAAAAGCCATGAGGCATTTCTGCAGATATCCAATCAGTGATAAGCAGGTTATCAAGACCGATGACCACAGGCTTTCAAGACGCGCGGCCGAGGTGATAGCCAATAATTTCAGAAGCGTAAATCTGTCGATGGCAGTTGACATGATACATCATGTGGAGAGACGCTTTGATATCATCTTTACGGATTACACATTTCAGATGCTGGCAGAGTACATAGCCATTGCACTTTTCAGGGTGGATGTGGAGAAGGAGCTGAAGCCGGATGAGTTAGATTTGTCGAACCGAATATGTGATGCTGCAAGTGATGATGATGCGGGCACCGAAACAGAGCAGCAGGTACAGAAAAATGGATTCATAATGACAGAGCATGAGAACATGGCAAGGGAGGCAGCAGGCTTTCTGGACAGACATCACGGCATCAGCCTCGCACAGCCTGAAATCATGTATCTGGCAATGCTTTTTTCCTGTGCCGAGGGACAAAACCGCGTTGTCATGTCCTGTGAGGAGGCGCTTAGCATAGAGGATGAGATGATAGTGTATCTGTCAAATCTTCTCGCTGCCAATCTGATTGAAAATGAGCTTCTACGTGAGAGCATGCGTAGCTTTTTACCGGGCTCCATTGCGAGGACTCATTTTGGCATAGAGATAGACAATCCGTTTCTTTCCGATATCACACAATCGTATGCCAGTCTCTTTACGGTATGCTTTACAGTATCGAGATACTACGAAAAGTACACAGGTGCCATGCCGAGCGAGAATGAGATAGCATTTATTGCCTTGCAGGTGGGAGGAGCCCTGCACAGAAATCCTATGACAGTGCGCGCAGTGTTAATCGGTGCAGCAGGCTATGCGACCGGCAGTATAATAGCGGGCAAAATAGAAAACAGGGTGCCGGATGTAAGGATAGTAAGCATTTTGTCGTCAGACCGCATAGAGCATATTGACGAGTATGACTGCGACCTCATACTCTCGACCATAGACACACAGGCAGATATCCACAAGGATATGAGATTTTTGTATGTTTCTCCACTAATCAGTGCGCAGGATGAGAAAAATATCAGAAACAAGTGCTTTGAGCTCATGACCGGACAGAGCGCGGAGGTCAGCGAGTTTTCACAGATGCTGACGGAGGAATTTATCATATTTGAGAAAAAGGCGAAAAACCGCAAGGATGTTTTAAAGCGTGCGTGCCAGTTTCTCATAAACAAAGGAATAGTGCAGAGCGAGTTTGCGAGGGATGTACTGGAGCGTGAGAAGGTGGAGGCAACCGCCGTGGGCTGCAATATAGCCATACCGCATGGAAAGCCTGAGCATGTAAACCGCTGCCAGATACTTGTTATACGTCTCGACAAGCCGATAGAGTGGGGCGAGAGGATGGCAGACATGATATTTCTGCTTGCGATAAACTTTGACAGTGTCAACACGACAAAGGCATTTTCCATGATTTTACAAAGCTTCTGAATGAAAATGGAGCGACTGACAGGCTCAGGGAGGCTGCTTCACCTCATGAGCTTTGTGCAGCTATCCGGAAAGAGCTGGGGTGGAACTGAATATCACATTAATACAAAATTGCACCAGAGATGGTGCAATTTTGCATTTTGGGGAATATTGAAAAAACTCATACCACACAGTACAATAAAACCATAGAAAGCAACGGACATATGACAGGCTGATGAATAGCAGAGGGCGATACAGTTAATCATATGTGTGAGCGAAATAAACAAACCAATAATTTTAAATTCAGGAGGACAAAACTATGGTAAGCAAGACAATGGTAGTAAAAGCAGCAGAGGGACTTCACATGAGACCGGCAGGAGTTATCGCAAGAGAGGCAGGCAAGTTTGATTCAGACGTAACAATCGTATTCGGCGACAAGAGAATCAACGCAAAGAGCCTTGTAAACATCATCGCAGCATGCATCAAGAAGGATGCAGAGATTACATTCGAGTGTGAGGGAGCTGACGAGGAAGCAGCACTTGCAAAGATGGAAGAGCTCGAGGCAGACAACTTCGGAGATTAATCAACCAGCAAAGTCAATCGGAGGTGTGATATGTACAAAGGAATCGCCGGCTCAGAAGGAATCGGAATCGGAAATGTGGTCATTATCGAAGAGCATGAGATAGTGATTGAGAATAAGAAAATTACAGATACAGACGCTGAAATCGCACGTCTCCAGGGAGCCATTGAGAAATTTGTAAATGATACAAACGCCATGGCAGACAGAATGGAAAAGACAGTCGGAGCAAAGGATGCGGATATCCTTCGCGGACATATCCAGATGCTTCAGGATCCGACCATAGAGGAGCAGATTACAGCGCTCATAGTAAGTGAGAAAATCACGGCAGAGAAGGCACTCGACCAGGTGCTTGAGCAGACAGCAGAGATATTTGCACAGATACCTGATGAGCTTTTGCAGCAGAGAGCAACAGATTTCAGGGATATCAAAGCCAGAATCCTTAAGATTCTGCTTGGAATCGAGGACTACGATATCTCAGCAGCTCCTGCAGGCACAGTGCTTGTGGCACATGACCTGACACCATCCATGACAGCAGGTATCGTGGCAGAGAATATCGCAGGAATACTCACAGAGGTGGGCGGCAGAACCTCCCACTCAGCAATACTTGCAAGAGCTATGGAAATCCCGGCAGTTCTCAGTATTGATGGAATCTGCACAGCTGTCAAAAATGGTGACAGAGTGGTACTCGACGGAACAAGCGGAGAGGCAATCGTAAACCCTGACGCTGAGACAGAGCAGAAATTCGCTGGGCTGCTTGAGGAATACAAAAAAGAGAAAGAGCTCTTAAAGAAATTTGCGGGTGTGCCAACAGTATCAGCAGACGGCACAAAGGTAGAGCTTGTATGCAATATCGGAAAGCCTGAGGACGCAAAGAAGGCTGTAGAGTGTGATGGAGAGGGAATAGGACTTTTCCGTACAGAGTTCCTTTTCATGGACAGAGATACAATTCCTACAGAGGAAGAGCAGTTTGAGGCATACAAATCAGTAGCAGAGACAATGAAGGGCAAGCCTGTCATCATCCGTACACTTGATATCGGAGGCGACAAGGAAATCCCATATCTGGGCCTTGAGAAAGAGGACAACCCATTCTTAGGTTACAGAGCTATCAGATTCTGCCTCCAGAGAACAGACATCTACAATACACAGCTTCGTGCACTTGTGAGAGCCAGTGCATTCGGCAGGATAAAGATAATGGTTCCGCTTGTGACAGGCGTAGATGAGCTTCGCAGTGTAAAGGCAATGGTAGCTGACATCATGAAAGAGCTTGATGCAGAGGGCGTTGCATACAACAAGAACCTTGAAATCGGTATCATGATGGAGACACCGGCAGCCTGCATGATGGCAGATGTGCTTGCAAAAGAGGCAGCCTTCTTCAGTATCGGAACAAACGACCTGACAGGCTACACAATGGCAGTAGACCGTGGAAACTCAAAGGTAGCATACCTTTATTCGGCCTTCAATCCGGCAGTGCTGCGCGCAATCAAGCGTATCATCGAGTGCGGTAAGAAAGAGGGTATCATGGTAGGCATGTGTGGAGAGGCAGCAGCTGATCCAAAGCTCATTCCGCTGTTACTCGCATTCGGGCTTGATGAGTTCTCAGTGAGTGCCACAAGTGTGCTCAAGACCAGAAAGACCATCGCAGACAGCAGCATGGCAGAATGCAAGGCATTGGCAGACAAGGTAATGGCATGCGCTACAGAGGCAGAGGTACAGGCAGTGCTTGCACAGCAGTAGATGCTAAATCCAAAGAAGTATAAAAGTTAGTAAAAGAGTATAAATAAGAGTAAAATATAAAAGTATAACATTGAAATTTATTATAAAGACGGCTGAACCGGTGGGGACCGGGACGGCCGTCTTTTTTGCATACGCAGAATGTGAGATGAATATTTAGTCATTTACGATTTAGTTATTTATGATTAACTAAATTACGATTGACTAAATTGTATATAAGTAATAAAATATTGTGTATAAAGATGGAGGGAGAAGAGCTATGTTTATAGGAAGAGAAAAAGAGCTTGCAACTTTAAACGGATTATATAATTCGGATAAATTTGAATTCGCAGTAATCTACGGCAGACGAAGAGTGGGGAAGACAGCTCTCATAAGCCATTTTATACAGGATAAAAAAGCAATATATTTTATGGGAGTAGAGAGCAACGAAAAGCAGAATCTGGAGAACTTTAGTCAGGCAATCATGGAATATGCTTCAGGAATAATGCCGGGGACTTCATTCGTGTCATTTCAGGCTGCAATAGAATATGTATTTAAATTATGTGAAAATGAAAGACTGGTGCTTGTCATAGACGAGTATCCATATGTGGCAAAAGCTTCGAAAAGCATGGCTTCAACCTTACAGATGCTTATTGATAAAAATAAAGATAATTCTAAAATGATGCTTATATTATGTGGCTCATCTATGTCTTACATGGAAGATAATGTGCTGGCGTATAAGGCACCTTTGTATGGTAGAAGAACTGCCCAGATGAAAATACTTCCGTTTGATTTTGAGGATAGCTGCAAATATTTCAACGGATTTTCAGCAGAGGATATGGCTCTGATATATGGTATTGTTGGTGGTACTCCGCAATATCTTTTACAGATGAATGACAGCATGAGTGTAGAGGACAATATAAAAATGTGTTCCTCAACCCCGCATCAGCAATCTTCGAGGAACCTGAAAATCTGTTAAAGCAGGAAGTCCGTGAACCTGCTGTATATAATGCAATAATAACAGCAGTAGCAACAGGCAGCTCCCGTATGTCGGAAATCGCAACCAAGATAGGCGAAACGACAAGTGTATGCTCACAGTATATGAAAAATCTGATTAATCTTGGCTTAATACGGAAAGAAACTCCATATGGCGAAAAAGAGTCCAGAAAATCAATATATGCAATAGCTGATAATATGTTTAGATTCTGGTATCGGTTTATACCTGATAATAATTCTATCATTAGCAGAGGTGCAACAGAACTTGCGTATAAAAGAATTGCTCCAAATCTGTCAGATTATATGGGCGGGATATTTGAAGAAATATGTATGCAGTATCTGTGGAAAATGCTGCTTGATGGGGAATCGCCTGTGGAATTTAGCAATCTTGGACGATGGTGGGGAACGGATCCACAAGAGAGAATACAGACAGAAATTGATATAATGGGTGATCAGGATAAAAGCAATGCATTGTTTGGAGAATGTAAGTGGATAAATGAAAATGTGGATGTAAAAGTGCTCGAAAAGCTGAAGAAGAGAAGCAGATTATTTAGATATGAGAATGTCCATTTATTTTTATTCGCAAAAAAAGGATTTACCCAAGGGTGTATTGAGGAAGCCGGAAAAATGGGAAATGTATCGCTGGTGACATATGATCAGATATATGGGTATTTAAAAGATAGAGGGATAACTGCTTTTTAAGTATATATGGATTTTTTACTGAATTTAATCAAAGTTGAGGATATAAGATGTACAAGATATTAATAGTCGAGGATGATGAAACAATTCGTAATGGAATAAAGACATTATTAGAATTACAGGGATATTATGTTGATATTGCTGTAAATGGTGTGGACGGTTTAAAGAAATTCGATGAAACATATAGCCTGGTTATTATGGATATAATAATGCCGTTGTTATCAGGTATAGATGCCTGCAAAAAATTGAGGGAAGAATCAAGTGTCCCAATTTTATTTCTTACTGCAAAGTCATCAGAAATAGATATAATGCAAGGCTTTGAAGTGGGCGGTGATGATTATCTTGTGAAGCCGTTTTCCAATATGGAGCTTATATCGCGTGTCAAGGCATTATTAAGGCGTAGAAATGTATATGATAGAGAAATAATTGAAGACAATGCAGGAAATGAATATATAGAAAGAAAAGATATAAGGATATACGAAAATAAGAATAGAGTAGAAGTGAATGGCGTAGATGTCAAATTTACACGAAAAGAATATGAAATAATCAAATTGCTTGCAGAGCATCCTGATAGAATATATACACTTGAGGTGATTTATTCAAATATTTGGGAAGAGCTGTATACATATAATTCGGGAAATACAGTTATGGTACACATAAAAAACATAAGGAATAAATTCTATGAAATATGCAACCGGGCTGTTATAGAAACTATATGGGGAAAGGGATACAAATTTGAAAAGTGATTTTAAAGCAGTAAAGGCAGTTCAGATTATATTTGGTGCAATAATATTATCGTGCTGTATATTTTGGGGGATATATGGCATAGGGATAAATGGTCTTAATCTTTTTTTTAATAATTCAAAATATATTTATGACCATGAATTTCCATATGTTCAGGAATTTCAACAGTATGTCTCTAAGAATAATATAGCTGCATCAGATATATCGGAATGTGATGAATGGATGGATTATCATTGTGTTTTGTTTTGCAGTATAGAAAAAGATGGGGAAGCTGTATATAGTAAATTGAATGTAGATAAATTTATTGTATCAGCGAAAAACATGTATGATAGTAGAAAAATTGCTAAATATCAATTACCGGTAAATTTTGCTGACGGAGAGGCTAATGTGTATATATATGCCGGATATACTGAAAAGTATTATTTAGGAGTCATAATTTTAGGATTTGTATTATCAATCTTAAGCGGAGCTTATGTGATCTATAGATGTGTTAATAATATCATAAAAGATTATAAAGTAAATATTGGTAAGGCACATGAGCAGGAACGGAAAGCACGGGATGAAAAAGATCAATTGATGAGAAATATGGCTCACGATTTAAGAACACCATTAACGGGATTGATGACATACATTGATATCTTAAAATTGCAAAACAAATCAAATGAGAGCATTAACAAAAATTTGGATATTCTGACATCTAAAGTTAATGAATTAAGAGATCTTTCTAATCTGTTACTGGATTTTTCTATTGCAAGTTCAGACGAGAATATACATTTGGACGAGCCTTCTTTCGTAGAATATGCAATAGGAGATTATCTTTCTGAAATGCATACCATTATAAGCCAGAATGGTTTTTGTGTTAATATTGATGGCATTTATTGGGAAAAGGTTAAAGTTGCTGTAAATGGAAGTTTACTATCAAGAATATTTAGTAACCTTACTAATAATATTTGCAAGTATGCTGATATTGATGAGCAAGTGGTCATGGAAACAGTATATTCAAAAAATATATTTGAAATATGCATAAGCAACACGGTGTGTAAGGAAAAAAGCTTATTGGAGAGTACAGGATTAGGACTAAAAAATGTTGAGCTGTTGATGAGACGTATGCATGGCAGAGCAATTTACGAAACAAAAGAATACTGCTTTTATGTAAAATTGCGATTTCCGATTACGAACTGAACTACAAACTTCAGAAATCTTTAGAAATTTTTAGAAAATTTCAGAAGTTCCTTTCTTTTTCTTTAAAATATTGTGATACGATTTTTTTGTAGATATCTATAGGAACGATTAATAAATAAATGAAAACGGAAGAGGAAAATATGCTATATATAAAAAAGTATTCGGGGTTTATTATTTCTATTGTTATTGGACTGCTCCTTTATGAAGAAGCAAATTACGCATATACATATAGAGCTGCAACTGCTTATTCTGATCATATGATATACAGACTGATACTTAGTATGGGATCCGGAAGCAGTGGCTGGAATGGAATCCTCTTTCCGATACTGGCGGCACTTCCTATGGGAATATCATATGTCAGAGAATATAGAAGCGGATATTTGAAGCTGCGCCTGCAAAAAATGTCAGGAAATAGGTATGTTGCTGTAACATTAATACAAAACGCAATACTTGGCGGCTTGGGTTTGCTTATTCCGTATGTTGTATATTGTCTGCATTTATATTTTGAGTATGGAACTAAGACTTACTTAAATATAAAAGAGGGAGAGACCGTTATTATGTTTCATCCTGAACTGGCAGCCTCGAATACTATAGCATATGTTTGTTTACTTGGTGCGTTCGTTTTATTGGCAGGAGTTACATTTGCTACATTTGCAATTGGTATATCGGCATGGATTAAAAACACTTTTCTGACACTGATACTGCCGTTTGTTCTTTGCATAGCCATGGCAATATTGATACCGGATAACAGATTTGATCTGCTTTTAATATTTACGCCTAATGGATATGCATGGGCATCTGTTCCGATAATATTAATTATGTCAGGTATATTGATATTAACCGGTATCATTTTGTTTGCTGCAGGGGTAAAAAATAATGAAAAGTAGATGGTTTCATTTATTAATAACTATATTCATTATTTTTAGCTATATGCAATTTGAATATGTTCGTTATTGTATGGAATGTGATGCCGGATATCAGGAGTATTCATATGCCAATGCAGTTATAAATATCGTTGGAGACAGATATTTAATATTGCTTGTCTGCGGAATTTTAATTGTATGGAGTATTGCCGGATTATTGACGGTTACACAAAATAATTTTTATCTCAAATTGCGGATTGGAAGTGAACCTGGGGCAAATGTCATTGAAGTAGTGTATGCATTCAAATATGCAGTTATCATTGCAGTTATCCAGTGGGTGGTAATTAATATGATTGCTGTTGTAAATAGTTTTTATAATGTTCAGTCGCAGATGCTTCATGTGACAAAAGTGTATCAGCTATTTGGCAACTTATTGTTATTTTACTGGCTGCTGGGTTGTGTTACCATTTTATTTAACAAATTGATAAATACAGGATGGGCAGCTAATATCTGCAGTATTGTATGTCTGCTTATAAATATTGTTATCAGCAATAGGATAAGCTTTAAAGATTCTTTTATTGGAAGAAAATCATGGATTGCCCATTTGATGGTCACAGATGTAAAAACATATAGCTTTTATATTGTTTATTGGTCTGTGAGTATTGCGTTTGTTATAATGGTTATATTTTATAGAGCCGTTATACTCAACTTTTTTAAAAGACTGATTGCAATATGTGTTAAGTCATATTATGGTCTTACGTTTATGGCAGCAGTTGTTATATGGAGCATATACGGATTTGTTTCAAAACAATATATGTCAGGCATTACAGACTATTTTGCCGGATTTAAAAAGCTTGATATTTTTTTACTGTTATATTTGTTTTATCAAATGCCAATCTGGATTTTATTGTATTATTTTTTGACAAAGAACTTTTCGTTTTACTATATTCAGTTTGCCTTGAGAAAAGGAAATACAATTAGCTGGATGAAGCATCTGGCGATAATATTTCTGGTATGTACTTATCTGTATTACGGAGTGGGAATGATGGTAATAGCATTTATTTCGGGAACGGTAATAAATGTAAATTTGATAATGGAAATGAGTAATATGATTTTACAGACAATAGCCTTGTTACTGCTGGTATTTCTATGCTGGTTGCATGAAGCCGAAGATAAACATATTGGATTTATAATAATTATTATATACCATATTGTGGCAGGAACATTATTTTCGTGGCTGCCGCTTACACAGGGGCTGTATATTTCGCATATGACATCTCAGCCTGAGTGTATGGTATTTCAAATGGCAGAGTGTCTGGTCATAGGATTGGGTGTTGTTGTAATGTTAAAAAATAAACAAGAGGATATAATTTTACGTAAGTGGAAGGCAGAAAATATATGAATATAGAGCTGGATAATGTATCAAAGAATTTTAAGAATCAGACCGTATTGGAAAATGTAAATTTAAAATTGGAATCCGGGAAAATATATGGTCTCGTTGGAAGAAACGGTAGTGGAAAAAGTGTTTTATTGAAGATAATGACCGGGTTAATGGAGCCGTCGGATGGAATAATAAAGTACGGAGGTGTCCCTCTGAAAAAAGGACAGTATGCAAAGGATGTTGGAATAGTGCTGGACTGCATAGGCTTCATGCCGGAGTATACTGCAAAGGAAAATTTACTTTTACTGGCAAAAATTAATAAGAGAATAGGAGAAGAAAGAATCAGTGAAATTCTCAAACAGGTGGGTCTTGAGCCGGATTCCAAAAAGGTTTATCGTAAGTTCTCTTTAGGTATGAAGCAGAAGCTGGCGATAGCTCAGGCTTTTATGGAAGAGCCTAAGGTATTGCTCTTGGATGAGCCGATGAACGCACTGGATGAACAGTCTGTTCAGGATATGAGAATAATGTTTAGGGAATATGTGAATAAAAAACCTGCTATTATGGTTATAACAAGTCACCATAAGGAAGACATAGAAATTCTGTGTGATCAGGTTTATAGTATAAAAAATGGATATGTGAATCTTTAGATTTCTTTAGAATTATTTATAATTCTTAAATGATTTTTCAGGTTATTCTTTATATGTATATAGTATTGTAAAGCCATAGGTGTCTATGGCTTTTTAATGTTTGGTAGTATTGAGAAGATGGGATATGATAGAAACAGCTATTATATATATGATTTGAGGGTCAAAAGGTATTCTGTTAAAGATACCTTATAACCATAAATTTGTACCTTGAAAACTTCACATAAATGAGGATTTTATTCACTAAAAGTGGTATTATATATCGTTTATAGCAAGAAGTATCAAACGGTTAGAATAAAGCCGGCATTGATTGAACAATAAAGAAGGGGGAAGCCTGTAGTGGAAAAAAATAGAAAACAGATTATTATCTGCGCAGCGATTGTCGCTTGTGTCTGTGTAATCAGTGTATTAATTACATATAACATATTACAACAAAAAAATCATCTGACAGTGGAACTCTATTATGGAACTTTGATTTTTCAGAGTATCAAAATGTTAAGAGTACCAATAAATTAGCCATTATACATGATAACGATGAAAAACAGGGTGAATATGAAATGGAGATAGAGAATACTGATAAGGTTGAAACGGGAATCTGGAAATGGAACGATGATGGTTATATTACCTTGTATCAGGATGATAAAGCAGTTGCAAATCTAGTGTATATGAATGGTAAATATCTTTTCTTTGATGCCGATGTTGAAATCCAAAAACTTAAAAAGATATCTGAAACGGCAATAGTAAAATAATTGAGGAGATGGGATATGATAGAAACAGCTATTATATATATAAAAAGAAATAAAATAAAATCTTTGATTATCATACTGATTATCGCGACGATAATCCTAGGTGAAATTATTGGTTTGCTATTAAGCAATGCCTCAGAAAAATCTGAGAGAGATGCATATTTATATAATGGGGCCGCATTAGTAATTGAGGATGATAATGGAGGCTTTACAAAGAGTGATTATGATGAAATCAGAAAGGTGAAATATGTTACAGGACTTGGGGCGTGGAGAGAGCTGATTGCAGACCCGGTGGATACAGAGAATGTAAAGGAACATAAAGGAATAGATCCGGAGAATAAAGATGTAAGCAATCGGGCTGATAAAATGGTAATTGTTGCAAATATGGATGTGCAAAAATATAGCCTGTTTTCATGGGAAAAGAATGTATCTCTTATTGAAGGAGAATTTCCTACTTACAAAAATAAAGGAATTATTGTAGAACAGCGATATGCGAAAAAAAATAATCTTAAGGTAGGGGATGAAGTTAAATATACTATAGGAGATCAATCGGAAGCAACATCTTTACAAATATGCGGAATTTATAAAGTGGACAGTGATTTCGAAATATATGACTCAAATGAAGAGGGAACCTCGGTATACATACATAGTCCATATAATTCTATATATGTAGATTATGATTATATTGTAGAGTTACTAGGGTTAGAGTACACCGCGTCAACGGGAAGTGAAGTGTATATTGATAAGATAGAGCATATAGATGCGGTAAAAACCCAGTTAAAGAAAATGTATGGAGATAATGTGGAAATATATGATAATACTTCTAATTATCTCGATTCAGAATGTAAAGTCGTAGGATTGATGGGAAAAACATCAAAAATAATTTGTTGGATGATAATTATAATGGGTGAAATTATTTTGTTAATCGTTTTCTCGTTTTATACTATCCAATACCAAAAAGATACAGGACTTTTTATGGTACTCGGAAGGTCAAGAAAATGGTGTATAGGTAGATTTGCATTTATAGGAATGATATATGCAATTAGTGGTTTGCTTTTGGGTGTGCTATTATACTGTGTGCTTGGCAATTTCATATGTAGCATTATAAGTGGTATAGGTAAGAATGTCATAATTAATAGTACAGACAGAGCCATAGGTGGATATGATACACCCGGAATATTTCAAGGCTTTGAGGTACGTATAGAAATGAGTGCTTTTTTTACTCTGAAAAACATTATAATTCTATTAATAATTTCGTTAGTTAATTGGATTGCATTTATGGTACTGCCTGTTGTAACAACTGTTGAAGAAAATGCAAAGAAACTGTTAAATTCGAAGGGATAGTGGTAAATATGTTGGAAATGATTAATGTATCGTATGCATATAAATCTAAGAAGGAAATTGTGCATGTGCTGGATAAAGTTACATACAGATTTGAAATAGGAGAAATGTATGGAATATTTGGTCCGTCAGGTTCAGGAAAGACAACGTGCTTATCGTTACTTGCCGGTTTAGAAAAACCGGATGAGGGGGAGATTTTGCTGGATGGAGAAAATATACAAAATATTGGTGGAAGAAAACTGCGCCAAAATAGTATATCATTGGTTTTTCAGGATTATCAGCTATTTGATTATATGACTTCCCTTGAAAATGTAATGGTTGCAGCCCAGATAAGTTTACCTGATGTACCCAAAAAGAATTGATTAAAATGTGTAGAGACAGCCTTGTAATGGTTGGACTTGATGATAGTCAGATAACCCGAAAGGTTACGGAATTGTCAGGTGGACAGCAGCAAAGAGTTGCAATAGCGAGGGCGTTGATAACAGATGCAAAATATATTCTGGCAGATGAGCTACAGGAAATCTGGATAAAGAAAATCGAAGAAAAATTGTCGAATTGTTGCAGCAGATAGCTCATGAACAGGACAGATGTGTTATAGTAGTAACCCACTCGGATTATGTAAAGAAAAAATGTGATATTTGCTATGAAATGGGAGATGACGATGAGGAATAAATGGTGGCAGGCATGCAAAGAATTATTAGGGAGACCGGGGCGGAATATACTAATTGCTATTTGCATATTTGTACTGACACTGTTTTGCGGAATTGCAACATTTTTAGATTCGGCAATAGAGAGCTTTTACAAATCTTTTGCAGATATGGCAGGATGTTGTGTTCTTGTTGAATTAGACGATTTTTCTACTTTAGATGATTGGAAAGATATTTTAGAATATGCAGATAATAATAAAAATGTTGTAGGATATAATAATGCATTTACAAGTGACATTATATGTGAAGCAGCAAATTTTGAAAATGTGCCATATACAGAAAAACAAAGTGATTTTGAGGAAAATAAAATATATGTCAGTGGAAACATAAATACTTCTTATAATGAATATTTCAGTAGTGGTATTTTTAAAATTTCAAAAGGAAAATATCCGATGTCAGGTGATAAAGGGGCAATGATATCCGATAAGCTCGCTTCTGAAAATAACCTGTCAATTGGTAGTAATATATCTATACAGTATGAAAATAATACAATAAGTATTAAGGTGATTGGAATTTATACTGTAATAAATACGCCAAAGACACAGGTAAGCGATGGCTACTATAAAGAAGTGGCTAACAGTATAATATTCACAGATTATAATTCATATGTAGAATTAAATAATGAAGCAAGCTGTTATGGGATAAATTTTTTCAGTACAGACTATAAAAGTACATCACTTTTATATGATGATATGAGTAAAATGTTTCAAAATGTTCCGAATTCGGCAGTTGTCAATCAGGTTTTGAATGAGGAACTGCAAATGACAGATGTAATATCAATGTTAAAAAGTATGACAAGTGTGACGTTGAGCGTTATGTATATTGTATGTGTTGTGGTTATGTCGTTACTGACTGTTTTATGGCTTAAAGGACACTCAAAAATGATTGCAATATACAATACACTTGGACAGAGAAAATTTAGGACAATTCAAATTCTGTTATATGAGATTTTGATGATAACTGTTCCGGCGCTTGTGGGGGCAGGAATATTGACATTGGGGTTGCTTAATAGATTTTCTGTCAATATTTTTAAATACTTTGTTGAATTTTGTGAGATTTCAAATTTTCAAAAAAGCTTTTCACTTGATATATGGAACTTTGAAATGAATATCTGGCAATTTGTGTATAGAATCGGTTTTTTGGAAATTAGCATTATTTTAATAACTATGATTGGAAGCTGCATTTATGCTAATAAGGGTTTGCGCACATTAAGGAGTAATTAGGAGCGGTTATGTGGTATAATCTTTTTGATGTAATAAACATGTATAATATGATAGGAGCATATAATGGACAAAATTCTTGTTGTTGAGGATGATAAAACAGTATACAGTGGCATAAAAAAGCTTCTCGAATTGCAGCATTATAGTGTGGTAATTGCACAAAACGGTATGGAGGCTTTGGAAAAAATAGATGAATCGTTCAGCCTTGTAATAATGGATATAATGATGCCGCAGTTAGATGGCATTGAAACCTGCAGGAGAATGCGTGAAAGATACAGCGTTCCGATATTGTTTTTATCAGCAAAATCCGAAGAGCTGGATAAGCTGGAAGGGCTAGAAGTGGGTGGTGACGATTACATGACTAAGCCATTTTCAAACATGGAGCTGATTTCAAAGGTTAAAGCTCTTATCAGACGATATCGGGTATATGACAGCGGAAGTGTAAATCGTAAAAACAAGGATGAATCTATAGAGGCAGATGGACTTAAACTGTTTACGAATCGAAATAAGGTTGAGTTTAATTGTGATGAGATAAAATTAACCGGGAAGGAATATGAGATACTAAAACTGCTAATGAAAAATCCGGACCGGATATATACGATTGAGATGATATACGAGATGGTGTGGGATGAGGTTTTTACATATAATGCAAAGAATACTGTTATGGTACATATTAAAAATCTAAGGAATAAGCTTATAAAAGCGTGTGGTGATGCATGCATACACACAGAATGGGGAAGAGGATACCGTTTTGAGAGATGATTTAAAGAGGGTAAAGAAAAAGCTGTCTTTGACATTTGCAATTGCGATTATAGGGACATGTGTTGTTTTTGGACTATTATATTATCTGGGAATTGATTTACTGAACAATTATATTGAAGTACATCTCATTTAATATACGATAATGAAAAGCCATATATAGATGAGTTTCAACAATATGTGTCTGATAATAATATAAGTACTACAGATGTCGAGCAATATGATGAATGGATGTCGGATCATGATATTTCGTTTTATAGTGTTAAGGAAGAGGGGAAGGTAATATACAATAAATCAAATGTAGATAAGCTTATATCTCCGGCTAAAAATATGTATGATTACCGATTTACAGGAAGCTATGAGCTGCCTGTCCAGTTCTCCGATATTAAGGCGGAAGTATTTATATATACAGGATTTACGATAAAATATTATATAGCTTTAATGATTTTTGATGTGGGATTTTCTCTTATGATGGGAATTGTATTTGTGTATCTACGCATCAGAAAAATTATAGCGGGCTATCAAACAGAGCTTGAAGCATCACAGGAACAGGAGAAAAAAGCGCGACAGGAAAAGGATGAACTGATGCGTAATATGGCGCATGACCTGCGTACGCCGTTGACTGGTGTTATGACATATGTTGATGTAATGAAACTGGAGAACGAAGCATATGCCGAGAATATGAAAAATCTTAATTTTATAAGTGAAAAGGTATTGGATATCAGGACTCAGGTAGACAATCTGCTGGATTTTTCAATTGCCGGTTCACAAAGACCTATTGAATTGGATGCATCAATGGATGTTGAGTATATATTTGGAGATTACCTCTCAGATGTGTGTGCTCAGCTTATGAAAAGCAATTATGAGGTTGATGCAGAAGGAATAAGCTTTAAGCAGGTAAAGGTTGCTGTTAATATGGCATTTTTGACCAGAATATTTTCCAATCTGACGGATAATATATATAAATATGCGGACAATAAGAAGCCTGTTGTTATGAAAACAGCTTTTACGAAAAAAATTTTTAGCGTTGAAATTGGCAATGGTGTATGTGACAATAAAACACTTCTTAAAAGTGCCGGGATAGGGCTTAAGAGCGTGGATGCGATGATGCAGCGCATGAATGGAAGCATGAGCTTTAAACGAGAACGTGGGAAGTTTTGGGTTAAACTGGAGTTTCCGATTGTGTAGTGAATATTTTTTCATGAAAACCTCCATACTGATAGAAAAGAAGTATGGAGGTTTTTATGAGCAGAAATATTGAAAATCATGATTCGGTGCTCTTGCTTCAGGACTGCATAGCGGGCTGTAAGATGGCACTTGAGAGCATGGACGATATAAGAGAACACACAGATGACAAGCAGCTTCGTGAGCTGATAGACAAGTACTATGATGAGCACACCGGGCTGTCAGTGGATTGCAGGGATATGCTTGACAAAGCAGGGGCAGATATTAAGGAACCGGGTGTGTTTGCAAAGATGGCTGCGAAGCTGCAGACTGCAATGAAGATGGCAGTAAATGATGATCAGTCCCAGGCAGCAAAGCTACTGACGGAGGGCTGTAATATGGGCATAGAGACAATCAGCGGCAGTCTCAATGAATATCGCGATGCTGATTCAAAGAGTGTGGCAATTGCAGAGAGGCTCAGGACGCTTGAGGAAAAAATGGTGGGAGATCTGCAGCCACTATTATAAAAAATATAAAATAACGGCTGTTGTACTGATTTGGTACAACAGCGTTTATGCGTAGCTGTCAAGCATCATGCCTGAATAAATTGACGAAATATATGGTGTGTTGAAATTGTGCCCGGGATTCTTATATGCCACAACAACCTTCTGTACATAGTTCATAGGGTTGACTGTCACAGAGTTTGCTTTGTCACCTATTGCATCCTTTAGTGCTGTAAGAGTGTTGAAGGTGTCATCAGTCTGTCCGGACTAAGTGCACCGGCGAGGATATCGCGGTCAATAGTGAGCTTGCCGTCATCGTCTGTCATGAGACCGATGTAGGAAAGCTTTGACTGTGAGCCCTTTGTGATGGAGCTTATATCACGAAGCAGCCTTGTGGCATCTGCAGAGTCGTTCACTGAATAATCATCTGCCACGTCTATCATCTTATTGTATGCGTCAACCAGAGTCTGCACATTGTCGGCAACTGCATCGGAATTGGTCTTAAAACCGATGGCTGCGGCACCTGTATCTGTGGTCGGCTTTTTGAGCGTGAGCTCAAAGGTATTATTGATGGTAAAGGTGTTGGACAAGGATGAGTGCGCGGTGCCATTCAGCGAAAAGTCAGAGTTGTGGGCAGGGATGATACCTTATCAATACCCAGTTGCTTCATCATGCTTATGGACTCTGCGTTAGCTGACGGAGCCACACTAAAGAGAGAATCCTCAGTTTCGCTGAGACCTGTCTGCATTGATGTAAGCTGAAGCGCTGCCTTGCCTGAGTCATCATGGACTATGTCTGCCTCAATGCCAAGACCGGATGCGTTTATGAGCCTCTTGAGCTTGTCCTGCACCTCGCCGTTTGTTTCACCGGTGCTCACTCCGAACTGGAACTCATAGGATGATGCATTGGTATTTAGGTCAAAGGAATAGCTGCCCGGTATAAAGGACAGGGCCTTGCTGTCTAAGTAGCTGCCGGTATTGACCTGTGGTGCGGCGAGCTGCCTGACCTCTATATCAAAGCCGTCTGCTCCTTTATTCTCTGAGCCGTCACCCACGTAGCGCACGCCTACAGCATCCTCATTAGATGACTCCGCAACCTTCTTCTGGAAGGAGTCAGAGGAGTCTGCGTATTTATCAGAAAGCGAATCCACGGCATTTAAGATGGCCTTAGAGCTTTCCTTTATATCGATAGCATATTTCTTGGCCTCGGACATATTGGAAATCTTGTACAGAGGGGACTCTTTATTTGTCTTTATTATTCTGTTGTATATCTTGCGCAGGTCGCTTTTCTTGTGCGAATCATAGCGCGATACCTCTTTATTGGCATAAGTGCTGGCATAGTAAGCATAGGCACTGTCTATCTTTGCCATAAAGACCCCTCCTTTCATCCGTGAAAATCGTTTAATCCGTTAAATGGTAATCCTTTAAATATTATATTGTATAGCTGCGATTACTAATGCTTAACTGCAGCTATAATAAGCTATGTAAAATTTTTAATTATCAAATCCTATTTATACACATATATTATATCGTCATAATTGAGGATTTACAACAACAAAATACTTGAAAAATTCAGATAAATGTACTATATTTAGTTATGTATCTGTAAGATTTATAAAAACTAATTGCTGCCGGACACAAAAAAGGTGCAGACAGCGGCACTGTTCAAAAGAATTTACAATAAATTTTAAAATAGCTATTGACGGTTACGGCTCAACTGTGATATAGTATACAGGCTTGGAAATAGGTCTTTTTTTTATGCCTTTTTTTAAGGGTACAAACAACAAAGAATTTAAACGGAGGTGGAAGTCGTGCGTACAAAGATTACATTAGCGTGCACAGAATGTCAGCGTCGTAATTACAACATGACAAAGGACAAAAAAACTCATCCGGACAGAATGGAAACCAAGAAGTATTGTAGATTCTGCAGAACTCATACAATGCACAAGGAAACAAAATAGTCTAGGAACTGAGTGAAGGAGTACATTATGGGACAGAATGAAAAAGTCGAAAAGGCTCCAAAAACAAGCTGGTTTTCAGGTCTGAAAGCTGAATTTCAGAAGATTATCTGGCCTGAGAAGCAATCGGTCATCAGACAGACCATTGCAGTACTGGCGGTTTCAGTAGTTACCGGTCTTATTATTGCGCTTCTTGACTGGGGCATCCAGCAGGGCGTAGATTTCCTTATTGGTTTACATTTTTAAAACGGAGGCAAAGTGATTATGACAGAAGCGAACTGGTATGTAGTTCATACCTATTCAGGTTATGAAAACAAAGTCAAAGCTAATATTGACAAAACAATCGAAAACAGACATCTTGAGGACCAGATCCTTGAAGTACGTGTTCCGTTGGAGGACGTCACAGAGGTGAAGAACGGTGTTCGTAAACAGGTTTCCAAGAAGATGTTTCCAGGCTATGTTCTTATTCATATGATTATGAATGATGATACATGGTACGTTGTACGAAATACCAGAGGCGTAACTGGATTTGTAGGTCCGGGAAGCAAACCGGTTCCTCTCACAGAAGCCGAGATGAGACCTTTGGGTATTAAGACGGAAAACGTGGTAGTTGATTTTGCTGAGGGTGACATGATAGTCGTTATCGGCGGTGTCTGGAAGGATACAGTCGGTGTTATCACAGCTATGAATTATCACAAGCAGACAGTTACAATTAATGTAGAGCTGTTCGGTCGCGAGACACCGGTAGAAGTAAGTTTCGCAGATGTTAAGAAAACAAATTAAGGAGGCAATTCCAAATGGCAAAGAAAGTAGAAGGATACATTAAATTGCAGATCCCTGCTGGAAAGGCAACTCCAGCTCCTCCAGTTGGACCTGCACTTGGACAGCACGGTGTAAACATCGTAGAGTTCACAAAGCAGTTTAATGCAAAGACAGCCGATCAGGGCGACTTAATTATCCCTGTAGTTATTACTGTATATGCAGACAGAAGTTTCAGTTTCATTACTAAGACTCCACCTGCTCCGGTATTAATCAAGAAAGCTTGCAAGATTCAGTCTGGTTCAGGTGAGCCAAACAAGAAGAAAGTTGCTAAGATCACAAAGGCACAGGTTCAGGAAATCGCTGAGCTTAAGATGCCTGACTTAAACGCTGCTTCACTTGAGTCTGCAATGAGCATGATCGCTGGTACAGCAAGATCAATGGGTGTTGAAGTGGTTGACTAACACTTAGCGAAGCCAACATACCCCTAAAATAGTTGCAAATTTATGCAACCTAAAATAATAACAAAGAAACGTAAATGTGGGAGGGCCCTCTCCCGATATTACCACCAGGAGGTTATTTTTCATGAAAGAGGAAAGAAGTATCAAGACGCTGTTAAGGCATTTGATAAGAAAGAGCAGTACGATGTTGCTGACGCTATCTCTATCGTAAAGAAAAATGCTACAGCTAAATTTGACGAGACAATCGAGCTTCATCTTAGAACAGGCTGCGACGGACGTCACGCAGAGCAGCAGATCCGTGGTGCGGTTGTATTACCACACGGAACAGGAAAAACAGTTAAGGTTTTAGTTTTCGCTAAGGGAACTAAGGTTGACGAGGCACAGGCAGCAGGAGCTGACTTCGTTGGAGGCGAGGAGTTAATTCCAAAGATCCAGAACGAGGGATGGTTAGACTTCGACGTTGTAGTTGCTACACCTGATATGATGGGTGTTGTTGGTCGTTTAGGACGTGTCCTTGGACCAAAGGGCTTAATGCCAAACCCAAAGGCAGGAACAGTTACTATGGATGTAACAAAAGCTGTTAACGATATCAAAGCCGGTAAGATTGAGTACAGATTGGACAAGACAAACATTATCCATGTGCCAGTTGGAAAAGCATCTTTCACAGACGAGCAGTTAAACGACAACTTCCAGTCTCTTATGGGTGCAATTAATAAAGCAAAACCTGCTAGCTTAAAGGGTCAGTACATTAAGAGCGCAACTCTTACATCTACAATGGGACCTGGCGTTAAGTTAAACGTGGTTAAGATTACACAGTAAGATAGTTAAACAGTTACAGTAAAACAATTTACAAGACCTATCAAACGCCAAGCAAAAGTTTTGCGGAAAGTAATTGACATCCGTAATATAGTTTGATATAATTGCAATGCATATTGCCGAAGACAGTAGGTGCCGCAAGGCGTAAACGTAGAACCTACCGAGGGAATTTTCGAGATTTATCTTGAATTTTGACTTGTACCCTTCTGTCGACAGGCAGGAGGGTTTCTTTGATTAATAAATCAAATACCTCATGTCTTTTATGCGAAAATCTAAAAGGAGGTAAATGAATCGTGGCAAAGGTAGAACTTAAACAGCCAATCGTAGATGAGATTTCCGGTGTTATCAATGGTGCACAGTCAGTAGTAGTCGTTGATTACTTAGGACTCACAGTAGCAGAGGATACTCAGTTACGTAAACAGTTAAGAGAAGCCGGTGTAACTTACAAGGTATACAAGAATACTTTAGTAAACCGTGCAATCCAGGGAACAGAGTTCGAGGGATTAAAGGATGTCCTTGAAGGACCAAGCGCATTCGCTGTATCAGCAGAGGATGCAACAGCACCAGCCAGAATCTTAGCTAAGTTCGCTAAAACAGCTCCGGCTTTAGAGATTAAAGCAGGTGTAGTTGAGGGAACATTTTATGATGCTGAGGGTATGAAGCAATCGCCGCTGTACCTAGCAGAGATGAGCTTCTTGGAAAATTACTTGGAAGCATTCAGTCACCTATCACAAATCTTGCTCGTGTACTCAATCAGATCGCAGAGCAGGGTGGCGCTGCAGATGTAGCCGTAGAGGCAGCACCAGCAGAGGAAGCTGCAGAGGAAGCTCCAGCAGCAGAATAATTCAAATATTATATTTGAACCTTATTATCATAATTAAATTTTTAAATGGAGGAAATTATAATGGCAAAGTTAACAACAGCAGAGTTTATTGATGCTATCAAAGAGTTAAGCGTTTTAGAGTTAAATGATTTAGTAAAAGCTTGTGAAGAAGAGTTCGGTGTTTCTGCAGCAGCAGGTGTTGTAGTTGCAGCAGCAGGAGCTGACGGAGCAGCAGCTGAGGAGAAGACAGAGTTCGACGTAGAGCTTACAGAAGTTGGACCAAACAAGGTTAAGGTTATCAAGGTTGTTCGTGAGATCACAGGTCTTGGACTTAAAGAGGCTAAGGACGCTGTTGATGGCGCACCAAAGGTTATCAAAGAGCAGCTTGACAAGGCTTCAGCAGAGGATGCTAAGGCTAAACTTGAGGCAGAGGGTGCTAAGGTTACTCTTAAATAGTCGGATAGGCTACGAGCGGAGTAAAAACATAAAAAAGAGCCAAGGGCAAATTTATTTGCGCCTTGGCTCTTTTTTATGTTTTTATTGCGCGACAGCACAATCACTTTTGGGGATTTTGGAAAAAAATAAAAAAGTACTTGCATTCGTGCTGGATTTGTTGTATAGTATACGTTGCACTATTGTGGTGCAGTGGCATTTTTATGCAATTTTTTAAATGATGCAAATTTGTCAATAGGTAAATTACACTAAAATGCATTTGCAAATATGTGCACAAGAGAAAAACCACAAGATATAGTAACTGGGGTGGTTTTTGAATCATTATCTAGATACTTGCTAGATTAAAATAAAAACGAGAGGTGAAACGTCAATGGAGAAAAACAGAATACGTCCGGTCACATCCGGAAAAAGCATGCGTATGAGTTACTCAAGACAAAAAGAGGTTCTGCAGATGCCAAATCTGATTGAGGTCCAGAAGGATTCTTATCAGTGGTTCTTAGACGAAGGTCTCAAGGAAGCTTTTGCGGATATCTCTCCAATCACAGATTACAGCGGAAAGCTTAGTCTTGATTTTGTGGATTTTACATTATGCGAAGATGATGTAAAGTATACAATTCCTGAGTGCAAGGAAAGAGATGCAACATACGCAGCTCCTTTAAAGGTTAAAGTCAGACTTCACAACAAAGAGACAGATGAGATTAATGAGCATGAAATTTTCATGGGTGATCTGCCTTTAATGACAGAGACCGGTACATTCGTAATCAACGGTGCAGAGCGAGTTATTGTCAGTCAGTTAGTTCGTTCTCCTGGTATTTATTACGGAATTGCTCATGATAAGCTCGGAAAGACCCTGTATTCTTGTACTGTTATTCCAAACCGTGGTGCATGGCTTGAGTATGAGACAGACTCTAACGACGTTTTTTATGTAAGAGTAGACAGAACACGTAAGGTACCTATCACAGTACTTTTACGTGCACTTGGAGTAGGTACAAACCAGGCTATTCTCGATATGTTCGGAGATGAGCCAAAGATCCAGGCATCATTCAGCAAGGACCTGCAATCACAGAGCGTGAGCCACAGGGAAGCTATGAGGCTGGTTTATTAGAGTTATATAAGAAGATTCGTCCGGGCGAGCCACTTTCAGTTGAGAGTGCAGAGAGCCTTATCACAGCAATGTTCTTCGATCCTAGAAGATATGACCTTGCCAAGGTAGGACGTTATAAGTTTAATAAGAAGCTTGCTTTAAAGAACCGTATCAGTGGACAGGTTTTAGCTGAGGACGTAGTTGATCCTTCTACAGGTGAGGTTATCGCTGAGGCAGGTACTGTTGTTGACCGTGCGCTTGCCACACAGATCCAGAACGCTGCCGTTCCTGCTTTATGGATTCAGACAGAGACAAGAAATGTCAAGATTCTTTCTTCTATGATGGTTGACATCAGAAGCTGGATTCCTGAGCTTGAGGATCCTAAGTCTATCGGTGTTACCGAGCTTGTTTACTATCCGGTACTCGCTCAGATTCTCGAGGAGTATGATTCTCTTGAGGATAGAATCGAGGCTATAAAGAGAGATATATCTGACCTTATTCCAAAGCATATTACTAAAGAGGATATCTTCGCAACTATCAACTACAATATGCACTTAGAGTGGGGCGCAGGAACAGATGACGATATCGATCATCTTGGAAACAGACGTATCCGTGCGGTTGGAGAGCTGTTACAGAACCAGTACCGTATCGGTCTCTCAAGACTGGAGCGTGTTGTTCGTGAAAGAATGACTACACAGGACTTAGAGGGAATTTCACCTCAGTCACTTATCAATATAAAGCCTGTAACTGCCGCTGTTAAAGAATTCTTCGGTTCTTCACAGCTTTCACAGTTCATGGATCAGAACAACCCTCTTGGAGAGCTTACTCACAAGAGACGTTTATCAGCACTTGGACCTGGTGGTCTTTCAAGAGACCGTGCCGGATTCGAGGTTCGAGATGTACATTACACTCACTACGGCCGTATGTGTCCTGTAGAGACTCCTGAGGGACCAAACATCGGTCTTATCAACTCACTTGCATGCTATGCGAGAATCAATGAGTATGGCTTCGTAGAGGCTCCATACCGTAAGATTGACAAGACTGATCCTAAGAACCCGGTAGTCACAGAAGAGGTTGTATACATGACAGCCGACGAGGAGGACAACTACCACGTAGCACAGGCTAATGAGAAGCTTGATGCCGAAGGACATTTCGTACGTAACTCAGTTTCGGGTCGTTACAGAGAGGAAACTCAGGAGTACGATAAGTCAGCATTTGATTATATGGATGTGTCTCCAAAGATGGTATTCTCAGTAGCTACAGCGCTGATTCCATTCTTGCAGAACGATGACCCTACACGTGCCCTCATGGGATCAAACATGCAGCGTCAGGCCGTTCCGCTTCTGACCACAGAGGCTCCTGTAGTTGGTACAGGTATTGAGACAAAGGCCGCAGTTGACTCAGGTGTCTGCGTAGTTGCAAAGGCAGACGGAGAGGTATTATCTTCAGAGTCAAACCGCATTATCATAAAAGAGACTGACGGAAACAAGAGAGAGTATATTCTTACAAAGTTCTCTCGTTCTAACCAGTCAAACTGCTACAACCAGAGACCTATCGTATTTAAGGGTGACAAGGTTAAGGCAGGCGATGTTATCGCAGACGGTCCTTCAACAAGTCAGGGAGAGCTTGCTCTTGGAAAGAACCCGCTTATCGGATTCATGACATGGGAAGGATACAACTACGAGGATGCCGTTCTTCTTTCAGAGCGTCTCGTAGAGTATGATGTGTATACATCAGTTCATATCGAGGAATATGAAGTAGAGTCACGTGATACAAAGCTCGGACCTGAGGAGATTACACGTGATGTCCCTGGTGTCGGCGACGACGCACTCAAGGACCTTGATGAGAGAGGTATCATCCGTGTAGGTGCAGAGGTTCGTGCCGGTGATATCCTTGTAGGAAAGGTTACACCAAAGGGTGAGACAGAGCTTACAGCAGAGGAGAGACTTCTTCGTGCCATCTTCGGTGAGAAGGCAAGAGAGGTTCGTGATACATCACTTAAGGTACCTCATGGTGCTTACGGTATCATTGTTGATGCCAAGGTATTTACAAGAGAGAACGGCGATGAGCTTTCTCCGGGAGTAAACCAGTCAGTACGTATCTACATTGCACAGAAGAGAAAGATTTCTGTCGGTGATAAGATGGCCGGACGTCACGGTAACAAGGGTGTCGTTTCCCGTGTGCTTCCTGTTGAGGATATGCCATTCCTTCCAAACGGACGTCCACTGGATATCGTACTTAACCCACTCGGTGTTCCTTCACGAATGAACATCGGTCAGGTCCTTGAGATTCACCTGAGTCTCGCTGCAAAGCACTTGGCTTCAATATCTCAACTCCTGTATTTGATGGAGCAAACGAGGTAGATATCGAGGATACACTTGAGCTTGCAAATGATTACGTAAATCTTCCGTTCGATAAGGAAGAGCTTGAAAAGGATTTACAGGCTGAGCATCCATACTGGAGCGCAGATGCTGAAATCTTCTACGATAAATATGTTGATACACTCCGTGAGGACGTTATGGAATACCTTTCAACAAACAGAGCTCACAGAAGCTTATGGAAGGGCGTTCCGATTTCAAAGGATGGAAAGGTACAGCTTCGTGATGGTAGAACAGGTGAGTGCTTCGATGGAAAGACAACTATCGGACACATGCATTACCTTAAGCTGCATCACCTTGTTGATGATAAGATCCATGCACGTTCAACAGGTCCTTACTCATTAGTTACACAGCAGCCACTCGGTGGTAAGGCACAGTTCGGTGGACAGCGTTTCGGAGAGATGGAGGTTTGGGCTCTTGAGGCATATGGTGCTGCATATACACTCCAGGAGATCCTTACAATGAAGTCCGATGATGTTGTTGGCCGTGTCAAGACCTACGAGGCTATCATCAAGGGTGAGAATATCCCTGAGCCTGGTATTCCAGAGTCATTCAAGGTACTTCTCAAAGAGCTTCAGGCACTTGGTCTGGATGTCAAGGTACTTGATGAGAACAGAGAAGAGGTTGAGCTTATCGAGACAAGTGAGTACGGTAATACAGATATCAACTCAATTATCGGAAACGATAAGGACTATGCATTCGAGGACAGTGAGTCATTCGCAGAGCATGGTTTCTCAAAGAAAGAATTTGATGACAACGAAGAGCTTGTTGACATAGAAGAGGAAGAGTCTCCTGAGACAGCGGATGACGATATTTTTGCTGATGAAGTTCTTGATGACGAAGAATAATTAGAAGGGAGTGCCAAAATGCCAGAAACAAATAATATAGAAAATAATCAGGCAATGCAGTTTGATGCGATTCAGATTGGATTAGCATCTCCTGAAAAGATCAGAGAGTGGTCACATGGCGAGGTTAAAAAGCCTGAGACTATTAACTATAGAACATTAAAGCCTGAAAAAGACGGTCTTTTCTGCGAGAAGATTTTCGGACCAACGAAGGACTGGGAGTGTCATTGTGGTAAATACAAGAAGATACGTTATAAGGGTGTTGTCTGCGACCGATGTGGCGTAGAAATCACAAAGTCAAGCGTTCGTAGAGAGCGTATGGGACACATCGAGCTTGCTGCTCCTGTATCTCATATCTGGTATTTCAAGGGTATCCCATCACGTATGGGACTCATCCTTGACTTATCTCCACGTGTACTTGAGAGAGTACTGTACTTTGCTTCATATATTGTGCTTGACCCGGGCGAGACAAAGCTTGCATACAAGCAGATTCTCAACGAGTCAGAGTACCAGGAGGCATGCGATACTTATGGCCGCTCAGCATTCCGTGTAGGATGGGTGCTGAGTCTATCCATGAGCTTTTAGCAGCAATCGATCTCGAGAAGGATTCGGCAGAGCTTAAGGCAGAGCTTGAGAATGCTACAGGCAGAAGCGTGCACGTATCATCAAGAGACTTGAGGTTGTAGAGGCTTTCCGTGAGTCAGGAAACAAGCCTGAGTGGATGATTATGACAGTTATTCCTGTTATTCCACCGGATCTTCGTCCAATGGTTCAGCTCGATGGAGGACGTTTCGCAACAAGTGATCTTAACGACCTTTACAGACGAATCATCAACCGTAACAACCGTCTTAGAAGACTTCTTGATCTTGGAGCACCGGATATCATCGTTCGTAACGAGAAACGTATGCTTCAGGAGGCTGTCGATGCACTTATCGACAACGGCCGTCGTGGACGTCCTGTTACCGGTCCAGGAAACAGAGCTCTTAAGTCTCTTTCAGACATGCTCAAGGGAAAGGGAGGACGTTTCCGTCAGAACCTTCTCGGAAAGCGAGTTGACTACTCAGGACGTTCAGTTATCTGTGTAGAGCCAAAGCTTAAGATTTATCAGTGTGGTCTTCCAAAGGAGATGGCTATCGAACTTTTCAAGCCATTCGTTATGAAGGAGCTTGCCGCTAACGGAACCGCACACAACATAAAGAGTGCAAAGAAGATGGTTGAGAGACTTCAGCCGGAGGTATGGGATGTCCTTGAGGACGTCATCAAAGAGCATCCGGTTATGCTTAACCGAGCTCCTACACTCCACAGACTTGGAATCCAGGCCTTCGAGCCAATCCTTGTAGAGGGTAAGGCAATCAAGCTTCATCCACTCGTATGTACAGCGTTCAACGCCGACTTCGATGGAGACCAGATGGCTGTACATCTTCCACTGACTGCTGAGGCACAGGCTGAGTGCAGATTCATGCTTCTGTCACCTAACAACCTGCTTAAGCCTTCTGATGGTGGACTTGTAGCCGTTCCTTCACAGGATATGATCCTTGGAGTTTACTACCTCACAATGAGAAAGCTCGCTGATTACAAGGATGATCCAAAGATGGTTGCACAGGTATCATCAGACACTGTATACAATGATATTGAGGAGCTTAAAAAGCTCACAACTCCTGATGAAAATACAGGAAAGGCTGAGCTTGGCTTATATGACCTCATCTGGTTTGAGGATGTCACAGACGGAAACCGTCGTGTGCTTTGCAGACCGATAGATCTTCTCGGCCGTTACTATGGAAGTGTTAATCTTGCAATGCTCGCTTATGAGAACAAGGAGATTACTCTTCACCAGAATATCTTTGTACACCGTACAGTAAAGCTTGCTGACGGCACAGAGGTTTCAGGTTTTACAGAGACAACAGTAGGACTTTTGATATTCAATGAGAACATTCCACAGGATCTTGGTTTTATAGACAGATCAAAGGCTGAGAATGCACTCAAGTTTGAGGTTGAGTTCCACGTTGGTAAGAAACAGATCAAGCAGATCCTTGAGAAGGTTATCAACACACACGGAGCTACAACAACAGCAGAGGTTCTTGACAATGTCAAGGCTATGGGATACAAGTATTCAACAGGCTGCCATGACAGTTTCAATTTCAGATATGACAGTGCCACCACAGAAGCCACAGATGATCGCTGATGCACAGGACACTGTAGATAAGATTACAAGACAGTACAAGCGTGGACTTATCACTGATGAGGAGCGTTACAAAGAGGTTATCGAGACATGGAAGGATACAGATGATGCCCTTACAAAGGCACTTCTTACAGGTCTTGATAAGTACAACAACATCTTTATGATGGCAGATTCCGGAGCCCGTGGATCTGATAAGCAGATCAAACAGCTTGCAGGTATGCGAGGACTCATGGCTGATACAACAGGTCGTACAATCGAGCTTCCTATCAAGTCATGCTTCCGTGAGGGTCTTGACGTACTCGAGTACTTCATGTCAGCACATGGAGCTCGTAAGGGACTTTCAGATACAGCGCTTCGTACAGCCGATTCAGGATACCTTACAAGACGTCTCGTAGATGTTTCTCAGCATATGATCGTTCGTGAGACAGACTGCTGTGCAGGCACAGGACGTGAGATTCCGGGAATGGTTGTAAAGGCATTCATGGAGGGTCGAGAGGAAATCGAGAGCTTCAGGAGAGAATTACAGGTCGTTTCTCTTGCAATACAATCTGCGATAAGGATGGCAATGTAATTGTTAAGGCCAACCATATGATTACACCAAAGCGTGCAGCAAAGGTTATGGCAGAGGGTGTTGATGAGAACGGTAATCCAATCACACAGGTTAAGATCCGTACAGTGCTTACCTGCCGTTCACATATGGGAGTATGTGCTAAGTGTTACGGTTCAAACCTTGCAACAGGTCAGGCAGTACAGGTTGGTGAAGCAATCGGTATCATCGCAGCACAGTCAATCGGCGAGCCTGGTACACAGCTTACCATGAGAACCTTCCATACAGGTGGTGTTGCCGGTGGAGATATCACACAGGGTCTTCCTCGAGTAGAGGAGATTTTCGAGGCACGTAAGCCTAAGGGACTCGCTATTATCACAGAGTTCGGCGGAACTGCCACAATCAAGGATACAAAGAAGAAGCGTGAGGTTATCGTTACAAACAACGAGACAGGCGAGACAAAGGCTTACCTCATTCCTTACGGCTCACGTATCAAGGTTGTAGACGGACAGGAGCTTGAGGCCGGCGACGAGCTTACAGAGGGTTCTGTAAATCCACACGATATCCTCAAGATTAAGGGCGTTCGTGCGGTTCAGGATTATATGCTCCGCGAGGTACAGCGTGTTTACCGTTTACAGGGTGTTGAGATTAACGATAAGCATGTCGAGGTTATAGTTCGTCAGTGCTTACAGAAGATCCGTGTAGAGGAGCCGGGAGATTCAGATTTACTTCCGGGCAGCATGGTTGATGCCCTTGACTTCTTAGAGCTCAACGAGAAGCTTGAGGAAGAGGGTAAGGAGCTTGCAGTTGGCTCACAGGTATTACTTGGAATCACAAAGGCATCTCTTGCAACCAACTCATTCCTGTCAGCAGCTTCATTCCAGGAGACCACAAAGGTTCTTACTGAGGCAGCAATCAAGGGCAAGGTTGATCCGCTTATCGGTATGAAGGAGAACGTAATCATCGGTAAGCTCATCCCGGCAGGAACAGGTATGAAGATTTATCGTAATATCAAGCTTGACAGCGATGTAAACGATGACGATACACTTGATTTTGATGATGATGATTTTGCGGATTTCGCAGAGGAAGAGGCAGTCGGAGTCATTGATACAGATGCTGAATCAGCTGATGAAGAATAATTACTGATGTTTGTACTTAAGCTACAGAAGCTGCTACAAACCAAAAAACAAAGAAGTCCGGGAAACCGGACTTCTTTCTTGTATTATATTGAAAACAAAATTGGTCTTGACAAAACAGACAAGGATTTGTATAATATTTTAGCGTGCATAAGATTGCACTGCTTAAAATAAAACAGGAGGTGAAAATAATGCCAACATTTAACCAGTTAGTAAGAAAAGGACGTCAGACATCTGTAAAGAAGTCTACAGCACCAGCTCTTCAGAGAAGCTTTAACTCTCTCCAGAAGAAGCCAATCAACACTTCTTCTCCACAGAAGCGTGGTGTATGTACAGCTGTTAAGACAGCTACTCCTAAGAAGCCTAACTCAGCTCTTAGAAAGATCGCCAGAGTTCGTCTTTCAAACGGAATCGAAGTAACTTCATACATTCCAGGTGAGGGACACAACTTACAGGAGCATAGCGTTGTTCTGATTCGTGGTGGCCGTGTTAAGGATTTACCAGGTACACGTTACCATATCATCCGTGGTACATTAGATACTGCAGGTGTTGCAAACAGAAAACAGGCCCGCTCTAAGTACGGCGCAAAGAGACCAAAAGCTGCTAAATAATTTAGCAACATTGTGTATCACAAACAGAACTAAAGTAGGTTAGTGTTGGGATTAGACCTGCAGATGCAGGATTTCACTTTATGAATACAATTCCGCACGAACACATTAGAGAGACACATGTGAGTACCGATGAATTAATCCACAAATATCATGATTAAGGAGGGAAGTAACGTGCCACGTAAAGGACATACTCAGAAAAGAGACGTATTAGCAGATCCAATGTACAACAGCAAAGTAGTTACAAAGCTTGTTAACAGCATTATGTTAGACGGTAAGAAAGGCGTAGCTCAGAAGATTGTATACGGAGCATTTGCTACAGTAGAAGAGAAGACAGGAAGACCAGCTCTTGAAGTATTCGAAGAGGCTATGAACAATGTAATGCCAGCTCTCGAAGTAAAAGCAAGACGTATCGGTGGTGCCACATATCAGGTACCAATCGAGGTTCGCCCTGATCGTCGTCAGGCTTTAGGCCTTCGTTGGTTAACAGCATTCTCACGTGCCAGAGGAGAGAAAACTCAGGCTGAGAGATTAGCTAACGAGATCATGGATGCAGCTAACAACACAGGCGCATCTGTTAAGAGAAAAGAAGATATGCACAAGATGGCAGAGGCAAACAAGGCATTCGCACATTACAGATTCTAGTTTCTGTAAGAAGCTTACAGCTTTGCTTTTGATTCATGCAGCGGACCGGATTTGTAACAGAGTCCGGTTGTGCATAGGACACTAAATATAGGAGGAAAAAACCTTGGCTGGAAGAGAATATCCACTTGAGAGAACCAGAAATATTGGAATCATGGCTCATATCGATGCTGGTAAAACAACACTGACAGAGCGTATTCTTTATTATACTGGTATTAACTATAAAATCGGTGATACTCATGAAGGTACTGCTACCATGGACTGGATGGAGCAGGAGCAGGAAAGAGGTATTACAATTACTTCTGCCGCTACAACATGTCACTGGACACTTGAAGAGTTCACTAAACCAAAGCCAGGAGCACTTGAGCATCGTATCAACATCATCGATACACCGGGCCACGTTGACTTCACAGTAGAAGTTGAGCGTTCACTCCGTGTACTTGATGGCGCAGTTGGTGTGTTCTGTGCAAAGGGTGGTGTTGAGCCTCAGTCAGAGAACGTTTGGCGTCAGGCTGACACATACAATGTACCTCGTATGGCATTCATCAATAAGATGGATATCTTAGGTGCAAACTTCTACGGAGCTGTTGACCAGATCCGTACAAGATTAGGAAAAAATGCTATCGTACTTCAGTTACCAATCGGTAAAGAGGACGATTTCAAAGGAATTATCGACCTTTTCGAGATGAAGGCATATATCTACAATGATGAGAAGGGTGACGATATCACAGTTACTGATGATCTTGGAGATATGGCTGATCAGGCTGCAGAGTACCGTACAGAGCTTATTGAGAAAATCTGTGAGTTAGATGACGATCTCATGATGCAGTATCTTGAGGGTGAGGAGCCATCTGTAGAGGATATGAAGAAGGTTCTTCGTAAAGCAACATGTGAGTGTACAGCAGTACCTGTATGTTGTGGTTCTGCATACCGTAACAAGGGTGTACAGAAGTTACTTGACGCTATTGTTGAGTACATGCCAGCTCCTACAGATATCCCTTCAATCAAGGGAACAGATCTTGAGGGAAATGAGATTGAGAGACATTCATCAGATGAGGAGCCATTCTCAGCACTTGCATTCAAGATCATGGCAGATCCATTCGTAGGAAAGCTTGCATTCTTCCGTGTTTACTCAGGAAAATGTAAGGCAGGTTCTTATGTATTAAATGCAACAAAGGATAAGAAAGAGCGTATCGGACGTATTCTTCAGATGCATGCAAATAAGAGACAGGAATTGGATGAGGTTTACTCAGGTGATATCGCTGCTGCTGTTGGATTTAAATTCACAACAACAGGTGATACAATCTGTGATGAGCAGCATCCGGTTATCCTTGAGTCTATGGAGTTCCCAGAGCCAGTTATCGAGCTCGCTATCGAGCCAAAGACAAAAGCTGGACAGGGTAAGTTAGGAGAGGCTCTTGCAAAGCTTGCAGAGGAGGATCCTACATTCCGTGCTCATACTGATCAGGAAACAGGTCAGACGATCATCGCTGGTATGGGTGAGCTTCACCTTGAGATCATCGTTGACCGTCTTCTCCGTGAGTTCAAGGTTGAGGCAAACGTTGGTGCACCTCAGGTTGCTTACAAGGAGACATTTACAAAGGCTGTTGATCAGGAATACAAATATGCTAAGCAGTCAGGTGGACGTGGACAGTACGGACACTGTAAGGTACGTTTCGAGCCAATGGATGCCAATGGAGAAGAACTTTTCAAGTTCGATTCAGAGGTTGTCGGTGGTGCTATTCCTAAGGAATACATCCCATCAATCGGCGAAGGTATCGAGGAGCTACAAAGGCCGGCTCTCTTGGTGGATTCCCAGTAGTTGGTATCCATGCAACAGTATACGATGGATCTTACCATGAGGTCGATTCATCAGAGATGGCATTCCACATTGCCGGATCTATGTGTTTCAAAGAGGCTATGGCAAAGGCTGCACCTGTATTACTTGAGCCTATCATGAAGGTAGAGGTTACAATGCCTGAGGAGTACATGGGAGACGTTATCGGTGATGTTAACTCTCGTCGTGGACGTATCGAGGGTATGGACGATCTCGGCGGTGGAAAGATTGTACATGCATATGTACCACTTGCAGAGATGTTCGGTTACTCTACAGACCTTCGTTCTAAGACACAGGGACGTGGAAACTACTCAATGTTCTTCGACAGATATGAGCCGGTTCCAAAGAATGTACAGGACAAGGTGCTTGCTAACCACGCAAAATAATTGCAAATTAGCAAACAATTTATAGTACAAATGATGAAATATATACTATATATGGTATAAAAATCAAAAATAAAGGCATTTCCCCTTGAAAAAGGGGGATTTGCCGTAAAATTTACTTGAAAAAACTTTGATTATTTCGTATAATCAAAGCAGTCGGTAGATTATAAAAATAGCCCATGGGGCATAAAAGTTTAAGGAGGACGTTTCAAAATGGCAAAGGCTAAATTTGAAAGAACAAAACCACATTGTAATATTGGTACCATCGGCACGTAGATCATGGTAAAACAACTTTAACAGCAGCTATTACAGCAGTATTAGCAGCTCGTGTCGCTGGTAACACAGCTACAGATTTCGCTAACATTGATAAGGCTCCAGAGGAGAGAGAGCGTGGAATCACAATTTCTACAGCTCACGTTGAGTATGAGACAGAAAAGAGACATTACGCACACGTTGACTGTCCTGGACATGCTGACTACGTAAAGAACATGATCACTGGTGCAGCTCAGATGGATGGTGCTATCCTCGTTGTTGCTGCTACTGATGGTGTTATGGCTCAGACAAAGGAGCACATCCTCCTTTCTCGTCAGGTAGGTGTTCCTTACATCATCGTATTCCTTAACAAGTGTGATATGGTTGACGACCCAGAGCTTATCGAGCTCGTAGAGATGGAAGTTACAGAGCAGCTTGAGGAGTACGGATTCAATGATTGCCCAATCATCCAGGGATCAGCTCTTAAGGCTCTTGAGGATCCAAACGGACCTTGGGGAGACAAGATCATGGAGCTTATGGATACTGTTGATTCTTACATCCCAGATCCACAGCGTGATACAGATAAGCCATTCCTTATGCCAGTAGAGGACGTATTCACAATCACAGGTCGTGGTACTGTTGCAACTGGTAGAGTAGAGCGTGGTACACTTCACCTCAACGACGAGTTAGAGATCCTTGGTGTTAAAGAGGACGTCAGAAGACTGTTGTTACTGGAATCGAGATGTTCCGTAAGCAGTTAGACGAGGCTCAGGCTGGTGATAACATCGGAGCACTTCTCCGTGGTATTAACCGTGACCAGATCGTTCGTGGACAGGTTCTTGCTAAGCCTGGTACAGTAACATGTCACCATAAGTTCACAGCTCAGGTTTACGTTCTTACAAAGGACGAGGGTGGACGTCATACTCCATTCTTCAACAACTATCGTCCACAGTTCTACTTCAGAACAACAGACGTAACAGGTGTTTGCGAGCTTCCAGCAGGAACAGAGATGTGCATGCCTGGTGATAACGTAGAGATGACAATCGAGCTCATCCATCCAGTAGCTATGGAGCAGGGTCTTACATTCGCTATCCGTGAGGGTGGACGTACAGTAGGATCTGGACGTGTTGCTACAGTTATCGAGTAATACAATCTTAATATGGATTTGTTATCGTAAGATAACGTTGTGTCTAAACGTAAGATACCCGTAGAACTTCGGTTCTACGGGTTTTTCTGTATCTTAAAGAGAGAATGATTTGAAAAATTATAAGTAGAGAAATAGCGAAATATTTATCAGCAAGATAAAATACAGATAAATTTAAAATTGAAAAATAAGACCAGTGGTGCCAAAACGGTGCCCAAAAAGAAACTCCTGCGAATGTTTGCCATTCACAGGAGTGATTTTTTACCAACCTTTAATCTGCTTGATCTGTTCAGCACGTTTCGGATCTCGATGATATTGCAGTTTCAGACGGATTGTTTCTACAACTTCCTGTCTGGCTTCATCATCAAGCTGATAGAATGATGTAAGTAGATTATCTACATCAGGCATACTATTTTTGCCAAAAAGATACATCAACGGATACATAGAATTTTTTAAGTAAGTCTTTACACGACTTGCGTCTAAGGCTCCGTTCAAACCGTCTGGAAGTGTAGGATAAATCTCTTCTTCCTTAATTGTGTCAGAAAATGGACTGGCAGAACATATCTCATTCACATCAATTTGCAATTCGTTTGCAAGTCTTAAAGCAAAATCAAATCGAATATTGGAATCTTTTTGAATGATTGAATATAAGGTTGTAGCACTGATTCCAGTTGCTTTTGCAATTTTACGGACATTTATAAGTGGTTAAGAGATCTGATGTATGCGTAGAAAATGGAAAATATGTTACAAATAAAACGAGAATTTGAACTCGAAATTTGGGAAAAATAATGAAAATAACTTGACATTTGAAAATAAGAGATGTATTCTTAAGATAAATTCAATAAACGGGAGGTGGATAAAAATGTTTAATCTTGAAGAATTGAGCTTGGAGTTTGTAGAGATTTCTGAATTAAAAACCTCTAAGAACTTATTTGGACCAGTTATGTACGGAACAGGTGTGAGAATGTAGTTTGTAGAAAAGACTTGCTCTATGTAAAAAGAAATATAGAGTAGGTCTTTTTATTTAAAAAGGATTATAGGAGAGAATATATGAATAAATTAACTACAGCTGTATGGGAAATAACAATGGGTTGTAATATGCGTTGTAAACATTGCGGTTCAAGTTGTGCAGAAGCGCTACCCGATGAGTTGAATACATCAGAAGCTCTTGAGGTGTGTGACCAATTAAAAGATTTGGGATTAAAAGTTATTACATTATCTGGAGGGGAACCTACGACACGTAGTGACTGGCATATTATTGCGAAAAGATTAGTAGATAATGGCATAATAACAAGTATTATTACAAATGGTTGGTTGATTGATGAAAACTTTATTCATAATGCGATAACATCAGGAATTAGAAGTGTCTGTTTAAGTATTGATGGTCTTGAAAAAACTCACGATTTTATACGGAGATCGGGATCATTCAATAAAAGTATTAAAGCATTGAAAGAATTAAGAAAAAATAATATTTCGACATCAGTAATAACTTCAATAAATAAAGAAAATATATGTGAATTGGAAGAACTATATCAATTATTAAGTGATTTGGGAGTTAATAGTTGGCAGTTACAGATTGCATTACCAATGGGGAATTTTGCAAAACGCCAGAATGGCTTATAGAACCTCAAGATATTCTTTCTATTATTGATTTTGCATATAATAAAATTGGAGGTAAGTTGTTAATTGTTTTGGCAGATTGCATAGGTTATTATAGCAATAAAGATATAAAAGTAAATGAGAATTTTCTTAATGATAATTGGTCTTGGACAGGTTGTGGAGCAGGAAAGCATGTAATTGGTATTCTGCATAATGGAGATATTGTTGCTTGTACTTCTATTAGAGATAAAACATTAGTAGCGGGAAATATTCGTGAAAAATCTTTAAAGTCGATTTGGGAAAGTCCGGACTCTTTTAAGTGGAATAGAAATTTTGATAGTAGTAAGTTAAAAGGATTTTGCAGAGAATGTCGTTATACAGAACGATGCTTAGGAGGATGTAGTAATAGTCGTTATTGCATTAACGGCTCATTTGAAAGTGAAAATAGATACTGTGCATATAATGTTGAAATGAAAAAATGGAAAAAATATTTGGAATCACTTAATGATATATCAGAAATTGATAATGTTATAGAAAAAGCAGCGGCTTTAAAACATCAGGATCTTTATAAGATAGCTTGCGAAATTAAACAATCTAAATTATGATTAGAGAGGTAACAAATATGAATAAACATGAGTTATATCATAACCACAATTATGTTTATCTGCTGACTTCTAATATTATTAACCGCTGTGGTGATTCATTAGATACAATACTTTTTACATGGTTGGTATATTTACTTACAAATAGTGCAGGGTGGTCTGCGATTATTTTTGGTATTAATCAAGCTACTTCTGTAATTATTCAACCATTTATAGGTCCATTAGTCGAGAATATGAATAAAAAGAAAGTGTTAGTACTTTCAGATATAGCTCGAGTTCTGTTAGTTTTGTATATATTATATGTATATACACAAAACATGCTTTCACCATTAATATTGGTTTTTATGACAATATCCATTTCATTAATAGAAGCATTTCATATGCCAGCAGGGGTAGCAGTTATTCAGCATGTACTTCCTAATGAACATTATGATAAAGGTGTAAGTGTCAATGTGTCTTGTACCAAAATAGCAGTATTAGTTGGAACTGGCTTGTCAGGCATAGTGATTAGTTCATTTGGAATAGGTATTTCTTTAGCGATAGATGCTTTGATATTTTTAATATCAGCGTTGCTTATAGTAAAAATAGAATTTTCTGTTCAAGAAGAAAAGAAGACAAACCGAATAATTGGCAGAGAATATTTAATTTCGCTTAGAGATGGATTTAGTTATGTATTTGACCATAAGAAGCTATTAAAACTATGTTTTTTATGTATTCTAATTAATTCAGCAGTGGTTCCATTTGATGCACTGCTCGCCCCGATTGCAAGAGAAATGTTTAGTGGAGATGCCAAAATTGTTTCATTACTAAGTGTAAGCGTAACTATTGGTACTATTTTGGGATCATTGACTTTTGCAAAAATGAAAGAGGAGAAAAAAAATAATACACTTGTTACATTTTGTGGAATTGTTTTAGGTGTATACTATGTTTTTATTGCATTTGTTTCAAAATATATTGCAAATCCTATAACTCAAAAATTACTGTTGCTAATCGGTTCGATAATAATTGGTGCAGCATTGGGATTAATGATTACTTATGTACAAGTGAAATTTGTAAAAGAAGTTACTAAAGAATATATAGGACGTGTTTCTGCAATTCGATTTTCACTTACATACGCATGCGCGCCAGTGGTATCTTTTGTGATTAGTATTATATACAAAGTTACTGTTGTTGATACAAGTTCACTTTTTGTGGGATTTGGTATTGTAATAATAATTCTTTTTCTTTTGGCAAATAAGATTACGTTTTCTCCTTTGAAGAAAGGCGATAAAAGTTATTAGAAATTATTTATATGAAAAACTGGCTGCTTTTTGGCTATAAATTAAAGCTGATAGAGAAGAGTATAAACAACAGAAGAGAAGCTTTTTGACTGAGGCTTCCGGTGCCAAAACGGTGCCAAGAAATCAGGCAAATAAAAATAAATAGTACAAATCAGTCGTTTTTCACTGTATTTTGGAGAGAAAACCATAAAAAATATGAGGTAAAATGATATTAAAGTATCGTGAGGGTGGACGTACAGTAGGATCTGGACGTGTTGCTACAGTTATCGAGTAATTACTTGTTAGTAGTGTAAATATCTAGTAAATTCAAGGGTTTCCGAGATTTCTCGGAAACCCTTTTTTACAGTTTAAAAGTATGTTATAGTAGGATTAATTGATGTAGTGGTGCCAAGTCATAATGTAGATGGAAAAGGATTTTTATGATGAAAATAGAAACAGAGCGATTATACATCCGCCATTTTGTGAATGAAGATGCTTCAATATGCTTCGAGGGATGGGGGACAGATGAGCATTTGGGTGATTTTATAATGGGATATCCAATGAATATGGATCAGATGAATTCTTTTGTAAATGCTATGGTGAAAAATACGAATGCATGGGTAATTGTTGAAAAAGAAAGTGGTGCATGTATAGGATATATATCTTTTGATATACCATATCAAGAATTAAGGATTGGTGAAATTGGTTATGTTATTGGTGAAAAGTGGCATGGTAAAGGTTATGGCACTGAAGCTGTAAAAAAGATGATTTCAGAATACTTGTCAAAAGATAGACTGTATCTCATTGAGGCAAAATGTAATATAGATAATAAACCTTCGCTTAATCTGCTTGAAAAGGTAGGTTTTATTAAGGATGGGGTTTTAAGAAAAAGAAGAATTGATAAAAACACAGGGGAATATAGGGATTTGGTTGTTTATTCAATTACTACAAATGATAAATAAGCAACATGTTTATCGGGAGGAGAGTGTACGCTAATGAAAAATGAATTTTTAGAAGCATTAGGAAGCAATAATGCGAATAATAACACAGATTTATCATTGTATAGTAGATTTGTTGGAAATTGGTCGTTTACAATGACTACATATGATGAAGAGGGGAAGATTGAAGATACAAAAGAAGGTGAGTGGCTTTTTTCATATGTCATGGATGGGTATGGAATTCAAGATGTCTTCATTTGTCCCAAAAGAGGAGAATGGACAGAGGAAGATACTTTATACGGAGATTATGGAACAACAATACGAGTTCCAATGATAGATAATTCAAAAAAGTGGAATATAGTGTACGTTTCCAAATGGAGTGTTGATAGGTTAATCGCCGAAGAATTGGAGAATGATATTATACAAACAGGGATTAATAAAGATGCGAATGATACAACTATATGGCAATGGAATTTCAAAAATATTGAGAAGGATACATTTAGTTGGGAAAGTATCTATTCAAAAGATTGTGGAAAGACGTGGAAATATGCAACAAAGGTAGAAGCTAAAAGAGAAATGTAAATTAAATGATTTGAATAATAAATGTATTCTAAACTGTACCTAATATGTTTTCTGCCACAAAAGGTGCAAAATGGGGTAGGAAATGAAGTGATGGGGTAGAATATGTAATTGACATAGCGGTCTGAATGGCATATTATTCATACAAAGGTCTCCATTCACCTTATGGTTTTGAACTATAGAAGAGATGAACATTAAAGAAATTATTATGTTATAGTTTGGACTGGTCGAAAGACTGAAAAACTCAGGAGGAACACAATGGTTAAACACATTATTTTATGGACACTCAAGGATGAGTACACAGAGGCACAGAAGAAGGAAATACGTGCCGGCATAAAGGAAGGCTTAGAGGGACTTAAAGGGCAGATTCCGGGAATGATCGACATTTCAGTACGCACAGATTATCTTCCGACATCTACAGTAGATGTGATGCTTGATACTACATTTGAGGATGCTGATGCACTTGCAGCGTATGCAAAGAATCCTAAGCATGTTGCAGTGGCGGATACCAGGGTGAGACCATTTACTGCAAATAGGGCATGTATGGATTTCGAGGTGTAATAAGCGGGAAATTAGTGTATTTGACTATAAATCATTTCCGAAATTAGGCGATATGTCAAAAATGACGAATATTGTCAAATTATCATTGAAATAGTACTATGGTAATGATATAATAATCTTACTGTATAGAACGAAACCTAAATGAGAAAGGGAGAATTACATATGGGTGAGGAAGCTAAAAGCAAAATAATGGAAATGCCACTTCAGCAGAGATTGAAATATGGCTATAAGAAAGTATTGGATATGCTGCTTGTATCGGGAGGCATATCAATTGTTGCAGTTTTATTGGTTTATTTTGGTGCAAAGGCTAATATCTTTGGTGCCGAGTCGGGAACAGTTGCTACATTTTTCCTGGTTATAGGACTGGCCAATGTAATAATAGTTGGAATTGTAGCTACAATGATTGCGAAAAAAATCAGTGATCAGGTTATTGATTCTGTGCTTGAGCCATTACAGCAGATTGAGGTAGTGGCAGGAGAGCTTGTTAATGGAAATCTTCACAGCAATCTGGAGTATCATTCAGATGATGAGGTTGGCAAACTTGCACATGACCTTAGAAAGTCTATCAGGACACTTGGCACATATATTGATGATATCGATCAGACTATGAGACAGTTTGCAGATGGCAATTTCAACTTTAAGCCACAGGTGGAGTGGAAAGGCGATTTTGTAGGAATTAAAGAATCAATTGTTGCTTTCGAGGAGAGCATGTCAGATACAGTAAGTGGTATCCAAAGAGCGGCAATGAGGTTTCAAATGGTGCTGAGCAGGTAGCTGCCAGCTCAAGTGATCTGGCGCAGGGCGCAACAGACCAGGCCGCTGTTGTTGAGGAGCTTACAGCCACACTTGCTTCTGTAGCGGATCAGGTAGCTGAGAATGCCGAGCATGCAAAGGAAATCAGCCAGAAGGTTGATGGACTCGGAACTGAGATTATGGATAGCAACGGACAGATGCATGAGATGGTTACATCCATGAATGAAATCAATGAGGCATCTCAGGAGATTGGTAAAATCATCGCAACAATCAATGAGATTGCATCACAGACAAACCTTCTTGCACTCAATGCTTCTATCGAGGCAGCCAGAGCAGGAGAGGCAGGAAAAGGCTTTGCAGTAGTTGCAGATCAGGTTACTGTACTTGCTGAGCAGAGTGCAAATGCTGCTAAGGAGTCAGCAGCTCTTATTGAGTCTTCGGTCAAGGCTGTTGAAAAAGGAATGGTTATTGCAGGCAAGACAGCATCACAGCTTGAGGAGGTTGCAGGCAATTCCAAGACTATTACAGATGAGGTTAATGGAATCGCAGAGACACTTGAGACACAGACAGATGCTATCAAGCAGATTAATAATGGCGTAGAGCAGATTAACGATGTAGTTCAGACTAACTCAGCTTCTTCACAGGAGTGTGCAGCTGCAAGTCAGGAGATGAGCAGTGAGGCAGAGAGCTTAAATGAGCTTATAAGTCATCTGAGAGTCGCTGAGCAGTAAGCAGTAAGCATAAATGAGGGGAAAAATACCTTTTGACCCTCATATCATTATATTGAATAGAATTATTGATGGTCACAATCAGCAGTGATTTGACGGTAACCGGATGTTACTGTTAAGACTGAGATGTGAAGCAGCAATATTAATATCCCCACGTTTATTTCCATGTATATGGCGAAAAGCGTGGGGATATGTTATTATATGAGTATGACATTGAAAGATAGAATACCAAAAGAATTTTATAGCTTATTCCGCACGAAAAATATGGATGCATACATGCAGATAGTTGTTGCGTTATATGAGGAGAATAACGAGGTCTATGCATCACTGGGACTGACACGTGAGGAGTGTCAGATAATCATAGCGGATACCATATCAAAAACAGGCATTGTATGGCAGACTGATTATAATGAAGATGAGAGTAATAAAGATAGTGGCAGCATGGATAATCATGATGATTATAATCCTGATTCCGAAATTGATGTTATGTATGACCAGGCCAGTTTCGCATACACCCTGACACCATCAGCTATATTGGGCAGGCTTATAAACTGGGGCTGGATCAGGAGTGATTTTGATGAAAAGCTCAACACATATGTGATTGCATTTCCTCAGTACAGCCAGATGTATGCTGAGCTGTTTAAAAAGCTGCTTGTGGATGATGACAGCAGGAAGCGCGAGAGCATTTTGGCTGTTTACAGTGCGCTTTTTACATATTTTCAGATCCGGAAAAAATAATGATATTCTGAAAAATGCGTTGTATACGTCAAAAAATCTTGGTCAGCTTTTATCAAATATGCAGGATGGTATGAGGGCATATTTTGATGAGCTGTCACGTATGAAGGATTTTATAGGTATACAGAAGGTACTGATTAAGGAAATTAATAACAGTGATAGCAGACGTTATGCCATCCTTACAACCACGGATAGCTTTTATCGTTACAAGGAGGCTGTAAAGGAGCTTATAAGCAAAATCCTTAATCAGAACGATGACAGAAGGGCTGAGCTTGAGGGAATTCTTTCGCAGACTACACCCGGTACGTTTGAGAGAAAACGCTATGAGTACAGCGTGGAGTACTGTGATAAGGCAAGTGAGCTTGTTTATAAGGTGGAGCATGAGTTTGACCTGATTGAGAGAAAGTACAACAAGCTTATTGAGCAGAAGACGATTTTTGCAAAGAGGGCGCTTGCAAGGATACACTATATCCTGCAGGAAGGCGCAGATGACGAGGATAATATAGTAAAGCTCATTAACCTGATAGATAAGAGTGATAAAACAGATGAGATACTTGGGGCTCTTCGAAATAGAATGAAGTTCACCAGACAGTTTTACAATGTAACGGACGACAGTTTTCCGGGAAGAAGAGAGAGGGGAAGAAGTGAGTTTGTTCCGTTTGTTATTGACGATGCTTCGGCAGGCGAAGATGATATGGCAGATTTTGTGCCAAAGCCATTGTATACCAAAAAGGAGCTTCAAAGCTTCAGAGATAAAAATATGCGTGATGGCATGTTTGTGACAGATGAACAGACTGTAGAATCCATTGAGGATCTGGAAAAGCTTCTGTTTTTATGGCAGGAGGAGACCAATGAGCGCATGGGTGAGGATACGGTGAGTCTGGATGGAGAGATAACAAAGAGTGATGGTGTAAGCTACTCAAGGCTTGTAATATCCAAATCGGACTCTAAACGAGAAGCATAGAAAAGAGAGCAATGTATGTTTGAATATATGGAGAATGTTTCGCCAAATGAGGCAGAAAATATTAGAAAAACTATTCAGGATCTGTTGAGGCAGACCTGTATTTTGCAAATGAAGTGTGACCCCGTTACATTGATTCAAAGAGACAATCCAAGGTATCAGGTGTGTCTTAGAAACAGAGAGTTTATCTCTGATTATCTGGCTGTGCTTGACTGTGAGCTGGTTCATGACCAGCAGGAGCATCTTTTCAGGATAACGGGTGATGGTGTCATGCTCGAGAAGATGACTCTTCTTACTGCAAGGATTGTCATTATAATGAAGATGATATACAGGGATAAAATCATGGGCGAGGGGCTTAATGCGACAACAACGGATCTGGCAGAGATTCGTGAGTATGGCAGAAATACCAATCTGATTACCAGAAAGCTCACTAATCAGGAATGGTCAGACGCTCTTTTGCTTATGAAAACACATCAGATGATTGAACTGCCGGGGGCTATTGCAAACCTGGAGGACAACACACCAATCTATATTTATGGCACAGTAAATATATTCTGCTCAGCCATGGATATAAATGAGCTTGTGCACATGTACAGTGATGAGGTGGAGCTGATTAAATATGATAACGAGTCGGCTGCAACACTTGAAGCTGCCGGATTGAATACAGAAGGCAGTTCTGTAAACCATACCCATGAATTTGCCAAGAACAGTGAAATGGAGGAGTTACCAATTGAGTCAGTCTAAGAAGATATTTACCAGAATGTGTCTAAACAACTGGGGCGGAATAAATCACAAGGTTTTGCAATTTAATGAGTATGTCAATTTGTTCAGTGGTAAGAGTGGCTCGGGAAAATCAACCGTCATGGATGCGATTCAGGTAATCCTCTACGGCAGCTTCAGTCCCACGTTTTTGAACAAGGCGGCAGATGATGCAAAAAACAGGAGAAGTGTTCTGAGCTATTTGAGGGGTGAGCAGAAGGATGGCTCTGCAAATCGTGGCGACTGTGATTTTTGTTCGGTCATAGCGCTTGAGATAGAGGATACAGGCAGTCATACATTTACATGTATAGGAATAGCATTTGAGGTACGAAAAAACGATTCTGAGATTAAGAGGTTTGTGTACTTCAGCCATTCGGGCAGGATGCCGGAGCATGCATATGTGACAGCGGACGGCTTTTGCTATTCAAATAATGATATAAAAAAGCTTGTAAATACTTGTTCACAGTCAGCTGACAGACGCGCCAGAGGGGATGTAAACCGTATTTACGCATCGAAGGAGGCATACCTTGGTACATTATATGATGTGATTTTAGGGTATATTGACCCGAATCGTTTTATCACAATGGAAAAAAGTGCTATTGCACTCAGGATGACAAATGGAACAGGTCAGTTTATACGTGATTATATGTTTCCAAAGAGTGACTCGGGCACGATAGAGACTATCAGTGAGCAGCTTGATGCATACAGACAAATCAGGGAAAAAATAGAGGATATGCGCAAGCGTATTGAGCTTCTTAAGGAAATAAAGGAGTCAGGGCAGGAACTGGTAAATATCCAGAGCGATATTGTCATGGCAGAGACAATGATCAGGTGCATAGATATCGAGGATATGCGTGCAAGGATTCAGGCAGCTGAGGATGATAAAAAGCGTATCGAAGAAGAACAGGGCAGGCTTTCAGAAAAGGCAGATGATATAGCCGGGCAGCAGGCGAATCTGCAGCAGGAGTATATCCAGGTATGTGCGGATTTGAAATCGAGCGACTTAGGAAGCAAAAAGGATCAGCTTAGGGAGCTTGAGAAGAGAAGTCTCATGCTTACAGACAACAGCCGTCAGTGGATTAAAATCACAAACGGACTGAAGGCTGGGATGAGGATGAGGTCATCACAGATTATGTGAGCAATGCAGTTTTAAACCTCATTGAAGAGATTGTGGATGGCGATGTCACAGAGGCAAAATGTCAGGAGCTTCATCTAAAGCTTGAGTCTATAAAGAAGGATATCGAGGATGAGCTCGAGGACAATACTTCGCAGAAAAATGAGATAACAAAAGAGCTTAAAGAGAAAAAACGTCTGGTCGATGATATGAAGAACAACCGCAAGTCGTACAGTGAGAGCCTGCGTTCGGCAAGAGCTGCGCTGCAGAGGGACTTAAGTGATAGATTTGGCGAGCTGTGAAGGTACAGGTATTTGCGGATATGTTTGATGTACAGGACGAGGAATGGAAGAATGCCATAGAAGGACGTATGGGCAGGCTCAAGTTCTCACTTATCACAGAGCCGCGTTATGCGCATACTGCTGCTGTTATTTTCAGAGACATGAAGCAGTTTGAGGATGTCGACCTCATCAATTCCAAGGCTATCATGGACAGTGAACCAAAGGCCATGGATGGTTCGCTTTATGAGGCAGTGGATACAAAGGAAAAGTATGTAGATGTCTGCCTGAAAAGATATCTGGGACATATTATAAAGTGCCGGAGTGTTGACGAGCTTGAGCAGGTACGAGATGGAGTTACACCGGACTGCTACTCATACAGCAACTTTATTTTCAGACATCTGAAGAAGCGCGATTATACTACAAATGCCTGCATCGGAGGCAGGGTATCCAAGCAAGACTTGCCGAGTATGAGGCAGATGTGGAGAGGCTTGAGAAGGACCAGATACAGCTTATGGGTATTATTTCAAGTCTCAAGGCACAGAGAGATTTTGAGTGCTTAAAGGGGGAGCCGGAGTATTTTGTGGGCCTTTCTGAGGCGTCAGATGAGCTTAAAGCAGTTAATTCGCAGAAAAATGAGCTCGAAGAGATTATTAGGACAATGGAGAATGGGCAGTACAAGGAGCTAAAGGAGAAAAAGAGGCTTCTTGAGAAAAACATCGATGCACTTAAGAGTGCTTTTTCACTGAATCAGCAGCAGATAAATGAAAAGATAAGCCAGCATGAGAAAATCACAGGTGCAAATGAACAGCGGAGAGCACAGCTGGAAGATATGTTACAGGCTATGTTGCCAGAGAGGAGCTTGAGAAGCAGGTGCAGGATATGCTGCAGCATAGTTCAGGAGCATCGGTCAAGAGCAAACAGCGTGAGAAGCTTATTGAGCTGCAAGGCGCAGACGGAAATGGTGGCAGGCAGCAGTCGTGTGTTGAGACGTTGCAGACTGCCCGCTACAGGTATATAAAGGAGTTTCCGTCAGGTCAGTTCAGCGGAGCCGAGAAGTCAAATAAGGCATATGAGGAGCTGCTGGAGAAGTACGAGAAGGATTATGAGCCGGAATATGAGAGTGAGTTTGAGGAGCAGTGCAAGGTGATCTACAAAAGTCTCAGAGAGAATGTCATCGGTACAATCCACGGTGATATTAAGGCTGCAAAGCGCCATGCCTATGAGATAAACAGGCTTCTTAGGGAGACTAATTTCTCAGACAGTACCTATCAGATTAAGATAGAGCCGGCAAAGAACGAAAACGGTCAGTTCTATGATATGCTTATGGCGGAAGAACTGGACAGTAAAAATCCGGATAATGGCGGAATAGCTGGACAGATAAGCTTTGGTGAGGATGATTTTTATAAGAAATATGAGCAGAAAATTAAACTTTTGACAGACAAGTTCATGCCGCCAAGGGATGAGGATGAGCATCTGCGAATGCAGAAGCGCAAGGAAATGGAGCAGTATGCGGATTACCGCAATTATCTGTCATTCAGCATGTATGAGCAGGTTACGGACGAAAACGGCCGTGTCATCAGGGAAAACTTTGTAGATGACATGGCAGGACGTGATTCGGGCGGCGAGGGACAGAACCCTAAGTATGTTGCGCTTCTTGCGGGCTTTGCGATGCTTTATATGCAGCAGAGCAATCGTGATTCAAAGATTAAGCTGGTGCTTTTGGATGAGGCATTTTCCAAGATGGATCAGGAGCGAAGTGCGGTGTGTCTCAAGTATGCAAGGAAGATGGACTTGCAGCTGATTGTCTGTGTACCGGATGAACGTCTGCAGTCGCTTATCCGAAATGTGGACTGTGTCTATGGCTTCAGGCGGCATAATAATCAGATTTCTATGATGCATATAGACAAGGGCGATTATCTGAAATTGATGGAGGGATAGATATGGCATATTATATAGCAGAAGGTGCCGTTGTTAAGGGTCAGGTGACAATGGCTGACGGAGCAAGCGTATGGTATAATGCAACTGTAAGAGGCGATTCAGAACCGATAGAAATAGGCAGAAATTCGAATATACAGGACAATGCAGTGGTACATGTGGACTTAAGCCACAGTGTCAGAATTGGTGACAATGTGACAATAGGACACAGCGCAATTGTTCACGGGTGTACTATAGGTGATAATACACTCATCGGCATGGGTGCCATCGTGCTAAATGGAGCAAGGATTGGTAAAAACTGCATAATAGGTGCGGGCGCT
>ENA-OQEX01000073-OQEX01000073.1-human-gut-metagenome-genome-assembly--contig:-NODE-73-length-56994-cov-2.661667_pt1 | contig 56994 bp, 62 predicted proteins | sample MGYA00242802_ERZ504649 | MGnify/ENA primary metagenome ERZ504649 (study PRJEB26092, sample SAMD00036194) | human gut metagenome | host: Homo sapiens | study: EMG produced TPA metagenomics assembly of...
CCATTGTCTGAGTAGCATCGAACAGAGAACCAAATCTCATACCAACGATATCGCTGGATACGATTTCATCTTCGTTGTATCCGAAGGATTCATTAGAAGCTGCTTTCATAGCTGCGTTGATCTGTTCTTTTGTTACGTTTCCTTCAACAACTGCTGTTAAGATTGTTGTAGAACCTGTTGGGGTAGGAACACGCTGAGCAGATCCGATAAGTTTACCGTTCAGTTCCGGAATAACAAGACCGATAGCTTTAGCAGCACCTGTGCTGTTAGGAACGATGTTAACTGCAGCTGCACGAGATCTTCTTAAATCACCTTTTCTCTGTGGTCCGTCAAGTGTCATCTGATCGCCTGTGTAAGCGTGGATTGTGCACATAATACCGGATTTGATTGCAGCAAGATCATTTAATGCTTTAGCCATTGGAGCTAAGCAGTTTGTTGTACAGGAAGCTGCGGAGATGATGTGATCTTCTTTTGTAAGAGTTTCATGGTTTACATTGTAAACGATTGTCTTAAGATCGTTTCCAGCCGGAGCGGAAATGATAACGTGTTTAGCACCTGCATCGATATGAGCCTGAGCTTTGTCTTTAGATGTATAGAATCCTGTACACTCAAGAACTACGTCTACACCGATTTCTCCCCATGGAAGTTCAGCAGCGTTAGCTTTTGCGTAAATTTTGATTTCTTTTCCGTCAACTGTGATGGAATCTTCTCCTGCTGTTACTGTATCTGCAAGAGCATATTTTCCCTGTGTTGAATCATATTTTAATAAGTGAGCAAGCATTTTAGGAGATGTTAAATCGTTGATTGCTACGATTTCAAATCCTTCTGCTCCAAACATCTGACGGAATGCAAGACGTCCAATACGTCCAAAACCATTAATTGCAACTTTTACTGCCATGATAAAATTCCTCCTATGAATTAAGTGGTTAATTATGGTAATCCTTGTTTGTTAAAGAATCATCAACCTGTAATGTATTGTACATAATTCTAAACAAAAATTCAAGTACCATTTTCCAAAAAACAGATAAAAATTAAGTAAAAAATGTAAATTATATGTTATACTGTGTATACAGTGCTTTATGAATACACTGATCCGGGCCTGTAATTGTGATATTTCAGGTGCAGATATATCCATTTAAGAGGACACAGTATTCATTTATAATATATCACACGCAAATATAACAGTACTGTTTTTACAGAAGAAAGGACTGAAATTATGGACAGACAAATATTGTGGGATTGTCATATGCACTCTTCTTTTTCTGCTGACTCGGATACGCCTATGGAAGTTATGATCCATCGCGCTGTTGAAACGGGACTACAGGGAATTACTTTTACGGAGCATCTGGATCCGGATTACCCTGTTACTCCGGACAATCTGGATTTTTCTCTGAATATTCCGGCTTACAAAGAAAAGCTGGCTGAACTTTCAGATATATATAAGGATAAAATTCAGGTACGTTTCGGAATTGAACTAGGACTGCAGATGCATCTGGGAGAATATTTTGACTCACTTCTCTCTCAGACACCTTTTGATTTCGTTATCGGTTCATCCCATCTTGTCCATGGGTATGATCCTTATTACCCGGAATTTTTGAAGGACGTAAGGAATTTTTATGTTATATGGAATACTTTGAATCCATTCTTGAAAACATTTCCGCATATGACGGATTTGACGTTTACGGACATATTGATTATGTTGTCCGTTATGGTCCTAACAGGAACCGGGAATATTCTTACGGACGGTATAAAGATATTCTGGATGAGATTCTGAAGAAACTGATTTCCATGGGAAAAGGCATCGAACTTAATACCGGCGGATATCATTATGGTCTTGGAGAACCCAATCCATGTACTGCCGTAATAAGGCGCTATAGAGAACTTGGCGGAGAGATCATCACCATCGGAGCAGATGCGCATACTCCGGATAAAATCGCCTGTGCATTTGATAAAGCTGCCAGTGTACTGGAAGCCTGTGGTTTTCGTTACTATACAATCTTCAAAGACCGTAAACCGGAATTTATTTCTCTGTAAAACGTGTCAATACTTGCCTATATGGCAGTTCCTATAATATAATATTACATATGATTTCAGAAGCCCAATTTCCAAACTGCTCCAAATACTGTTTCTCTGATCTGCATCATAGCTGATCATGATAAAAAACTGACAGCAGATATGGAAATTGCAGCTTTCTGTATATATTCGTAACTGTCCGGTGTCTCCATATTTATGTTTTATATGTCCCGACACTGCCCGGTTACTGTATTTTTCATAAACCAGGGAGGAATATTATGGCTAAAAAAAGACTCCAGAAGAAACGTTCTTCATCAACAATCAGAAAGCAGGAATCAGAAATTTTACAAGTGACTACTTCCAAAACTGAGCCTGTCAGAGTTGAAACTTCTAAAGTAGAACCTGTTAAGGTCGAGACTTCCAAAGTGGAACCTGTTAAACTGGACGTTCCTGTTGATCTTACTTTATATAATGAACGTTTTCAGAAACATTATGATGAGCTGAAATGGTTATATTGCGAATTATATCAGGATCGTGATGATGTCATGACATATCTGCATGATCTTACTTCTAATATGGAAGCTTTCTATAACAGCAGAAATTCAGCATTAAAGGCATCTGATAAAAAGCGTGAGGCTGATCCGGACTGGTATAAACGCAATGACCTTGTAGGCATGATGATGTATGTAAACAATTTTGCACATACTTTAAAAGGTCTGGAGGAACATCTGGATTATGTGGAAGAATGTAATGTCAATTATCTTCATCTGATGCCTCTGCTCGCATCTCCGAAAGGAAAAAGTGACGGTGGTTACGCAGTAGCTGACTTCCGCACAGTGCAGCCTGAGCTTGGTACTATGGAGACTTTTCAGAGCTTACCTCCAAATGCCATGAACGCGGCATCAACATCTGCCTTGATTTCGTTATGAACCATACTTCCGAAGAGCATGAGTGGGCAAAACGGGCTCGCGCAGGTGAAAAAGAATACCAGGACCGTTATTTCTTCTTTGATACCTACGATGTTCCTGCTCTCTATGAGAAGACCTGTCCACAGGTATTCCCAACTACCGCACCGGGCAACTTTACATGGCTGGATGACCTTCACAAACATGTCATGACTACTTTCTATCCATACCAGTGGGATTTAAACTACAGAAATCCTGTTGTGTTTAACGAAATGGTCTACAATATGTTATATCTGGCAAACCAGGGTGTTGACATCGTACGTCTCGATGCAGTTCCTTATATCTGGAAGCAGCTTGGAACAAACTGCCGCAACCTGCCACAGGTTCACACAATCGTACGTATGATGCGTATGATCTGCGAGATCGTGTGCCCGGGAGTCCTTCTTCTCGGAGAGGTTGTCATGGCTCCTGAAAAAGTTGTTCCATATTTCGGTACACTTGAAAAGCCGGAATGCCATATCCTGTATAACGTTACTACTATGGCAAGCACCTGGCACACAGTTGCAACCAAAGATGTATCTCTGCTTCGCAGACAGCTGGATATTCTGGGATCTCTTCCAAAAGAATACATCTTCCAGAATTATCTGCGTTGCCACGATGATATTGGCTGGGGACTGGATTATGATTTCCTGAAGAATTTCTCAATCGATGAGGTTTCTCATAAGAAATTCCTGAATGATTTCTTTACAGGCAAATATCCGGATACATTTGGCCGCGGTGAACTTTACAATGATGACCCGCGTCTGGGTGATGCAAGACTTTGCGGTACTACCGCATCTCTGTGCGGCATTGAGAAATATGGTGTTGAAGGAAATGTAGTTGGTGTTGACAGAAGTGTGCGCTATGACATCACACTTCATGCATTTATGCTTTCCCAGTCAGGTATCCCTGTAATCTACAGCGGAGATGAGATTGGTCAGGTAAACGACTATTCTTATAAAGATGATCCTGATAAGGCAGTTGATTCCCGCTATCTTCACAGAGGAGAATTCAACTGGTCACTTGCTCCAAACAGAAATATCGCAGATACAGTACAGGGAAAACTTTTCCACGCACTGGATCATCTGGAACATATCAGAAGTTCACACAGCGTTTTTGACACAACAGCTGATCTTCGTACAATCGATACCTGGGATTCTTCTATCCTTGCAATCGTACGCGAAAATGCAGAGGAGAAATTCATCGGAATCTATAACTTCAGCGATCAGGATAAGGTTGCATGGATCAACGAAGATGACGGCATATACACTGATCTTATCTCAGGACATGAGATGGAAGCTAAAGGTGTTATGATTCCTGCATTTGGATGCTTCTGGCTGTGCAAAAAGAAATAAACCATTAATCTGCATAACGCAGACCGCATAATGCAAACGAGGACAATCTGCATATTTTACAGATTGTCCTCGTTTTTTACTTCTGGACTCTTTCCAAAAATCTTGCAAAAAATCCTTTATTTTCATCTTCTCTGTCCAGTGACTTCTCATAAATCCTCCTAATCCATTCTGTAATAGTTTCGATCAGGATTGGAGAGAATGTCATCAGTACAAATACCAGAATGATCATTCCAAATTCCAGAGAACCCAGTGTCAGCAAATCCTGCAATACAACCGCACTTATAAAAAATGCAAACTGCATTCCATAAATGATCACTTTTCTGTATGTGTTCAGCGGCGAATAAACTGTACGCAGTGCAGACATATAGTTCCACCCCGTAACCAGAACACAGGCTGTATTAAGCATGACGTTGGAATGGTATACATCCTGACAGACCAGCATGATTGTAAATACACATCCTGTAATGGTTACTGCCGCAGGAAATGCATTCATAAATACGTGCCTCAGGAATGTATGGTCAATCTTATTGTAATTATTTTCCTGTGTCAGAAGAAATGTAGGAATTCCCACTGCGCAGGCACTGATCAGTGACATCTGGATTGGTTCAAAGGGATATGCATCTCCAAAGAAAATTGTGATCAATGACAGTAAAACCGAAAAAATTGTTTTGATCAGAAACATGGATGCCGCACTTCTGATATTGTTTACAACACGACGGCCCTGATTTACAATATGAGGCATTGCCCCGAAATTAGAATCAAGAAGAACGACATTTGCAATATTTTTAGCTGCATCGCTTCCTGCTGCCATGGCAATACTGCAGTCTGCTTCCTTGAGTGCAAGTACGTCATTTACACCATCACCGGTCATCGCAACTGTATGCTTCTGTGACTGAAGAGCCTGTACCATCTGTTTCTTCTGCTGTGGTGTTACACGCCCGAATACACTGCACTCTGCAACTGCACGCTGCATTTCTTCCGGAGTTTTGATTGTTGTTGCATCGATATAATGATTGGCATTTTTCAGTCCTGCTTTCTTTGCAATCGCAGAGACAGTCACAGGATCATCTCCTGAGATAACTTTAAGGTCAACTCCCTGACTGTCAAAAAAGCCAGAGTATCCGGTGCTTCCTCACGTATCACGTCAGTATGAGAAACAGTCCCAACGGTTCAAGTCCTGTCGGGCGTTCCGTTCCTTTTGTCTCCTGTTCACTGTGAGCCAGAACAAGGATACGGTATCCCTCCTGTGCGTAACTGCTGCAATGTTCCAGAAGTTCTTCATTTCCTTCCGGAAAAAGGAACTGTGCAGCTCCCATCAGATAAGTTCCTCTTCCTTCAAAAACAGCACCACTGTATTTCCTGTCTGAGGAGAAAGGAATGGCATGGATCAGTTTCAGGTCATTTCTTGAAGGAAAGCGCTTTCTCAGCGCATCTGCTGTTGCATTCTGATCATGAAGAACTGACATCATATTTCCCATAATGTGGTCAATTTCCTGAAGCTTCTGTCTTTCTTCCTGAGATACCGTTTCTAAATTTACTGTTTCCTGTATCTGTCCGTTTTCCTTCTCTGCTGATACCGTAACCTCCGGTTTTAATGCTGACACATTCTGAACAGGCTCCCCTGTTTCCGGATCAAATTTTGCTGTATGTTGTACAACAGTTGTCTGTGCTGTATCATACAACTGCACATCTTCAACCTTCATGGTACCTTCTGTGATCGTACCGGTCTTATCCAGACAGAGCGTGTCAACTCTCGCCAGCGTTTCAATACAGTAAAGCTCCTGCACAAGTGTCTTCTTTGTAGCAAGAACCATAGAACCCAATGTCAGTGCCACACTTGTCAGAAGTACCAGGCCTTCCGGGATCATTCCAAGTACTGCGGCAACCATATTTACCACAGAATCCTTCAGTGTATCTCCTACGATCATATATTGCTTGTAAAACAACATGGCACCAAGAGGCACGATAATGATACTGATCACCTTCAGAATCGCATTCAGAGAATTGCGAAGTTCCGAATTATGACGTTTAAATTCCTTTGCTTCACTTGTGATCTGCGATGCATAATTATCTTTTCCAACATGGATTACCTGACAGCAAGCTTCCCCTGATGTCACAAAGCTTCCTGAAAAAAGTTCGTCTCCCTGGCTTTTGGACAGATTGTCCGACTCACCGGTGAGTAGAGACTCGTTTACTTCTACAGTTCCCTCCAGTACCTTTACGTCAGCCGGAACCTGATCTCCTGTTTTCAGAAAGATCAGATCATCCAGAACAAGTTTCTCTGTGGAAATACTCCATTTCTTCCCCTCACGCAAAACTACTGTTTTACTCTCTGTAAGGATTGCAAGTTTGTCAATCGTCTTCTTTGCTCTGATTTCCTGAATAATACCTATCACTGTATTGATCAGAATGATTCCCATAAACATGGAGTTCTTATAAGATCTCACAAAAAGCACCAGAACAAGCAATGCAATATTTAAAAAGTTAAAAAATGTGAGCGTGTTTTCCAAAATGATCTGCTTGTAGGTTCTGGTATTCGGGTTCTCGTTGACATTAACTTTTCCTTCTGCAATCCTCTCCTGCACCTGTTCATTTGTAAGTCCTGTCATTTCTACCTCCTGCAGAAAATATTTATAGCAGCATCATATAATAAAAATTGCGGGAACTGCTTCACAAAATATCTTTTGTCCCTGGTATCATATAATGCCATAATATAAAGCACAGGCAGATGATGAGTATCACCCGCCCCTTCTTTATAAATAACGATTTCAGATTACAAACAGATTCAGATTTTTTGCTATAATCAATATTCTTCTTCCTCTGCTTCTTCGCCTTCGTGAATATCAGACTTTGGTTTCTTAAGACCTTTAATCTCAATATGATGCTTCTGTGCATAATCCCACAGAGCCGCATGGATTGCTTCCTCTGCAAGCAGGGAGCAGTGTACTTTTACAGGCGGAAGTCCGTCCAGGCTTCCATAACTGCCTTATTTGTAACTTCCATAGCTTCTTCGATGGTTTTTCCCATTACCATCTCTGTTGCCATGCTGCTGGTTGCAACTGCCGCACCACATCCGAATGTTTTGAATTTGCAGTCTTTGATGATATGTGTTTCATCATCGATATCAAGAAAAATCCTCATGATATCACCGCATTTTGCATTTCCCACTGTACCTACGCCACTTGCGTTCTCTATTTCTCCTACATTACGCGGATGCTGAAAATGATCCATTACTTTTTCACTGTAAGCCATTTGTGTTTCCTCCTGTTATCCTGACTTTCTTTTAATATTATTTCTGTTGTAACTGCAAAAATACAAACAATTATCTTCTGTTTTGTTATTTATTCTGTTTTTTCATGAAATCTTCATATAATGGAGACATGCTTCTTAAGTGCGCTACAATTTCTTTCAATCTGTCCACTACGAAATCTACATCTTCCATTGTTGTCTCTTCACTGAGTGTCATACGCAGAGAACCATGTGCAATCTCGTGCGGAAGTCCGATTGCAAGAAGTACATGGGACGGATCAAGAGAACCTGATGTACAGGCAGATCCGCTGGATGCACAGATTCCATAATTATCCAGCATCAGCAGGAGAGATTCGCCTCAACAAACTGGAAGCTGACATTTACGTTATTCGGAAGACGTTTTATACGGTCACCGTTTACTTTTACATAAGGAATCTCTGTCTCAATTCTGTGGATCAGATGATCTCTGATAGCGATTTCTTTGTCAGTACGTTCTTTCATGGATGCATTTGCACGTGCTGCTGCTGCACCGTATCCAACGATTCCCGGCACATTCTCTGTACCTGCACGACGTTTACGTTCCTGTGCACCGCCATGTACAAAGGAACGGATTTTTACGCCCTTACGAATGTAGAGGAAACCGATTCCTTTTGGTCCATTGATCTTATGTCCGCTGGAGCTTAACATATCAATATTGCATTCATCCACATTGATCGGAACCTGACAGAATGCCTGAACAGCATCTGTGTGGAAAAGCACTCCATGCTCTTTTGCGATACGTCCGATTTCCTTGATCGGCTGGATAGAACCAATCTCGTTGTTTGCAAACATTACAGAAATCAGGATTGTTTCCGGTGTGATTGCTTTCTCAAGTTCATCCAGTTTTACAATACCGTCCTCGTCTACATCTACATATGTGATCTTTGCGCCGCGTTTCTCCAGATATTCACAGGTATGGAGAATTGCATGATGCTCGATCTTTGTTGTGATGATGTGGTTTCCTTTTGCTTTATATGCCTCAAAGGTAGCCTTCAGAGCCCAGTTATCAGACTCGGAACCACCTGCTGTGAAATAAATTTCTTCTTTCTTTGCTCCAAGAACTTCTGCGATCTGCTCTCTTCCTTTGGTGATTGCCTCTTTGCTCTTGCCTGCAAAATCATAAATACTGGACGGGTTGCCATAATATTCTGAAAAATATGGCAGCATTGCCTGGACAACCTCCGGTGCTGTTTTAGTTGTTGCTGCATTGTCCAGATAAATCATTTTTCCCATTTTCTTGTCCTCCTGTTTTATTTAAGTATGTCCGGTACATTTTCTTCCATGCCCTGACTTTCCATTTTTTCTTCATGTACTCTTCTGCTTTCCTCGATCAGCTGACCAAGCATCAGGGTATCGACAGCGCTTGTAATACTGTCATTGATTCTCTTCCAGACGAGTTTTGCCACACATACATCACTGCCATGGCAGGTTCCGTCATTCTCAATCCCGGGACAGGCTGCTGCTTCCAGGCTGCCTTCCAGCACACGCAGGACTTCACCGACCGAGATCTCATCTGCCGGCTTGCCAAGCTGGTATCCGCCGTAAGCCCCTCTGCTGCTCTTTACAAGACCGGCCTTCTTAAGCATGGCCATAAGCTGTTCGAGGTAGCTTGTGGAAATATCCTGTCTCTCCGCAATACTCTGTAAAGATATCGCTTCATTCGCACTGTGCAAACCAAGATCTATCAATGCTTTCAAGCCATAACGGGCTCTTGTTGAGAGTTTCATTTTCTCACCTCGTTTTTTAATTCCCAGTGTTTCCCTCGGATTTCATGATTACTTTACCAGAAACAAACCGTTCTGTCAAGGCTGTTTTGTTCATATATTGCTGTAAAGGCGTTTCGGCAGGTTACTGTTTTTTAGTCAAGCGGATATTCGCACCTGCTGCGCATGAAAAGGTCTGGATTTTTCATTATGTCAAAAAAACTTTTTATCAAAGGAACTTTACTTCTTACATTTGCCGGTTTGTTAAGCAGACTTATGGGGTTCTTTTACAGAATATTCCTGTCACACACTATTGGTGCACATGGGCTTGGTATCTTTCAGCTTATACTTCCACTGCAGATTCTGATCATGTCCATCTGCGCTTCCGGTATCCAGACTGCAATCTCCCGCCTCACTGCCGCAGAAAAAGTTTCCAAAAATCCCAGTCGTCATATCTCAGATTATTTTGTCGTGGGAACTGTATTTTCTGTTGTTTTCTCCCTGGTATTCTCCTGGTTTCTTTACAGCTATGCGGATTTCTGGGCAGTACAGATTCTGAAAGAGTCACAGACCTCCAGTCTGATACGGATTCTTTCTCTGAGTATTCCGTTGAGTACACTTCATACCTGTATCAGCAGCTATTATTTGGGAAGAAAACAGGCCGGATTTCCCGCAGGAGTCCAACTTCTGGAACAGCTTTTCCGCACAGGCGGATGCTATATTCTTTATCTGATCTGTGCATCGCAAGGGCGAAACATCACTCCGGCAATTGCAGTCGGCGGAAATCTTATCGGGGAAATAGCCTCATCTTTTATTTCTCTTTTCGCAGTCAGTATGCATTTTAAGGTAACACATTATAATATCCGGAATATCAGAAGACCGCTTTCTGTTCTCAGAAAATTGCTCCATATTTCCGTTCCTCTTACCATGAATAAAATACTACTCACCCTTCTGGGAAGTATTGAAGTGATTCTTATACCTGCAAGGCTGCAAATGTCAGGATTTACTCCCAAAGATTCCCTGAGTGTTTACGGAATCTTTACAGGGATGGCACTTCCGCTTATTCTTTTCCCCGCTACGCTTACAAACTCGGCTGCGACCATGCTGATTCCCTCCATTACCCAGCTGCAGACTCTGGGGTATCAAAAGCGAATCCAATATGTGATCGGCAGGATTTTCCGATACTGTCTGCTGCTAGGCGGATCCTGCTTGGTTTTTTTTCTGTTTCTTGGAGAATTTCTTGGAAATTTTCTGTTTCACAGTCAGACAGCCGGAATCTATATCCATACCATGTCCTATATCTGTCCTTTTCTGTACCTGAACACCACTCTCACCAGCGTACTCAACGGCCTTGGAAAATCCGGCATCTGCCTGCTGCACAGTGTGATCAGCGTCTGCATCCGGATCAGTTTCGTGCTGTTTGCAATCCCTGTTCTGGGAATCCGGGGATATCTGTACGGGATTCTCTGCAGCGAACTGGCGCTCAGCATCCTGCACAGTTTACAAATACTGCAAAACAACTATAGCAATCCCCGTAAATAATGCATATTGATCAAGAGACTTGATAGTTACTATTCACACTCCACTATCCCGCGAGGTGTTTTGGCATGGATATGCCAAAATTCCATTGCCGCAGGTAATCTGGAATGAATTTTGGCTACGTTACTGAGAACGAAGTGAACAGTAACGCTTGATATGATCGCAGAAAGTCATCCGAAAATATTTTGGCTATCGACATTCAGATAGGAATGGTTTATAATAAATTCCGAAAAAAGCAAGACAAATAGACACAAAGGAGATATTACTATGGGATTCGATTTTATCAAAAAATTACCAACCCCTGAAGAAATCCGTAATCAGTATCCCATTGATGCTGAAATTCAGGCTGTTAAAGATGCAAGAGATAAAGAACTGCGTGATGTTTTTACCGGAAAGTCCGATAAATTCCTTGCAATCATCGGTCCTTGTTCAGCAGATAATGAAGATGCTGTTCTGGACTATCTTACCAGATTACGCAATGTTCAGGAGAAAATAGCTGACAAGGTTCTGATTGTTCCACGTGTTTATACAAACAAACCAAGAACAACAGGAGAAGGCTATAAAGGTATGGTTCACCAGCCGGATCCCGAGAAACAGCCAAATCTTCTTGCAGGGCTTGTAGCAATCCGTAAAATGCATATCCATGCAATCCGGACCAGTGGTATGACCTGTGCAGATGAGATGCTTTATCCGGAAAATTACCGTTACCTTTCTGACCTGCTTTCTTATGTGGCAGTAGGTGCACGTTCTGTGGAAGACCAGCAGCATCGTCTTACCGTCAGCGGCATGGAAGTTCCTGCAGGTATGAAAAATCCAACCAGCGGCGATCTTGCAGTCATGCTCAATTCCGTTGTAGCAGCTCAGGGTGGACATCGTTTTATCTACAGAAGCTGGGAAGTAGAAACAACAGGTAATGAACTGGCTCATACAATTCTCCGCGGTGCCGTAAATAAACATGGGGAGGCAATCCCGAACTATCATTACGAGGATCTTCGTCTTCTCTGGGAGAAATATCAGGAGAAAAACCTTAAAAATCCGGCTGTTATCGTTGATACCAACCACTCTAATTCTAATAAACAATATGACCAGCAGGTTCGTATTGCAAAAGAGGTTCTCCACAGCCGCCAGGTAGACCCGGAACTTCATACTCTGGTAAAAGGGCTTATGATCGAGAGTTATATTGAACCGGGAAATCAGAAGATCGGATGTGATCATATTTACGGAAAATCTATTACCGATCCATGTCTTGGATGGGAAGAATCCGAACGTCTTCTGTATACAATTGCGAGATGTGTTGATCCGTTGTTATTGTTTATAAACAACATTCCATACTCTCTGATCAGATGGATCGCTGTAATTACATTATCTGTAAATAGCGCATGTTATGACATTACAGGAAAAAATTATTCAGCCACCCACTGCTTATTGCTCTTCGCAATTAAAGCAGGGGACTTACTTGATTCAGTTAAAAAAGCTTCTATAAACTGTTCAAAACAGACTATAGAAGCTTTTTCATTTGACATTATAGCAATCCTCATAAATAATAAGTTTTTAATGACGTGGATGTGTTTTCATATACACATCACGCATTTTATTCATATTCATGCCCAGATAAACCTGCGTAGTGGAAATATCGGAATGTCCCAGCATTTCCTGAACGCTTCGTATATCCGCACCATTCTGCAGCATATGCACAGCAAAAGAATGTCTCAATGTATGCGGGGCAATATCCCTTTTGATACCGGCATCATCCGCATATCCCTTTAATACTTTCCAGAATCCCTGACGGCTCATCGCTTTCCCTGAACAATTTGTAAATAATGCTGTTTCTTTCTCATCTTTCACAAAAACGGTTCTGGCTGTTTGCAGATACCGTTCCATTGCCTTCTTGCATGGAATACCAATAGGGATAATCCTCTCTTTTCCATTCTCATTACAGACCACATATCCAAACTGGAGATTGACATCAAAAATCTGAAGATGAAGCATCTCACTGACTCTCATACCTGTTGCATACAGCAATTCCAGCATTGCTGAATCTCTTATCCCTTTAGGGGTATCCAATTTCGGCTGCTGAAGTAATTTATCCACTTCTTCTATGGTAAGTATCTCAGGTGCCCTTTTCTCAACCTTCGGAGGTTTCAGGTTATCTGCCGGATCTTCTGCGATCACGCCTTCCTTCCACAGATACTGAAAAAATGCTCTCATAGAAGCAACGCTTCTGGAAATGGAAGATGACGCAAACTTCTCACGTTCCATGTAACTGATATACCCTTCAAGCTCAAGTTCTTTTACATCTTTATAATTTCTGATTCCCCGTTCCTTCAGAAATTCCGCCATTTTTTCAGATCTCTCTGGTATGAGATCTCTGTATTTGCCGATGTTTTTTTGTATTATGCAGATATGTAATAAATTCCCTTATTTCTATGTCCATATTCCCGTTTCCTTTTAATCAAAATATCCGCTGCCTGTAGCTCCTGCGATCAGACGAAAATTAATCCTCTTCGCAGTTTATCAGCAGAAAATCGTACTCTCTCCGATAAAATGTATATGTATTATACTGTTTATTTTACATAAAATCAAACCTTTTTTCGAGAAATTCCTTGTTATTTCAAGCTTTTTCAGCATCAAATACCATATGTCGGAGATTTATGACAACCAATACTAAATATAGTAAATATGTCATTAAAAAATTTTTATATATTTCAGAATAATGTCAATGATCAGAGGGTTCACATAGCATTCGATAAGTATTCCCAGAAAATATCCTACTGCTGCAATGCACATTTTTTTAAGATAAATACTGACTTCTCCGGAAATCAGACCTCTGTTTCTCCATATTTCTGATGATATCTTCCATTCCTGTTCCATAGAATAAAGCCAGACCGGAATGTAAAATAAATATTGCGGCAGCAAAAGTCCCATTCCGATCACCCCGCCTGCAAATCCAAATTCCAGTATAGAAACAGTCATTATCATACCTGCATACAATCCTGATCCCAGAAGCGTTATAACAGCAAGCGGCGCACCAAAAATCGAAAATCCACAGATTATATTCAACAGATAAAAAACACCTCTGTATTTTAATATTTCTTTCAGATATTCAATATTGCCTGTATTTTTTCCTGCAAATGTACTCAGAAAATATACCGATGCCCATGTTTTCTGCTGCCATTTTGCCTTCCAGATTATATTCGGTATCAGATTTCCGGCCAGAAATCCAAGAAGAAATAAAATAAGCGCAGGAAATTTTTTGGTTCCCGTTCTGTTTTTCTTCATTCTATCACCCTGTACCAGTTTACTGAGAAATTCCAGGAAGTATTCCTGTCTTTACAAGAAAGAATCGTGTCCGGAGGGCTTTTTATGTTATAGGAACATTACGGAGTAATTTCCTATAACATAAAAAACTGCACAGACTGTATAAATACAATCTGCACAGTTTATATCTGCAAAGAACTGTCCACGATAGTCCATAAAATGAACAATCATATTATTTCGCATAGTCAATCGCTCTGCTTTCACGTATCACGTTGACTTTAATCTGACCGGGATATTCAAGTTCTGCTTCAATCTGTTTCGCAATATCGCGCGCAAGGAGAACCATATCTGCATCATTAACATGCTCCGGCACTACCATTACACGTATTTCTCTTCCCGCCTGAATAGCAAAAGATTTATCAACACCTTTAAACTGGTTCGTAATATCCTCCAGTTGTTTCAGACGATTGGTATAAGTTTCCAGCGTTTCTCTTCTTGCACCAGTCTCGCCGCTGAAATAGCATCTGCAGCCTGTACAATACATGCAATCAGAGATTCCGGCTCACAGTCACCATGATGAGATGCGACCGTATTGATAACAATCTGGGATTCCTTATACTTCTTACAGAGATCCACACCAATCTGAATATGAGATCCTTCTACTTCATGGTCAATTGATTTACCAATATCATGAAGAAGACCTGCTCTCTTAGCCATACGGACATCTACGCCAACCTCACCGGCCAGCATTCCGGATAACTGAGCTACCTCAATAGAATGTCTTAAAGCATTCTGTCCATAACTTGAACGGAACTTCATACGTCCAAGAAGTTTCAGTAATTCAGGATGAATACCATGAACTCCAACGTCCATAGCTGCATTCTCACCATCTTCGCGAATCTGCGCTTCTACTTCCCTCTGGCTTTCTCAACCATCTCTTCGATTCTGGCCGGATGGATACGTCCATCTACGATCAGTTTCTCAAGAGCTACACGTGCAACTTCACGACGGATCGGATCAAAAGCAGATAATACAACTGCTTCCGGTGTATCATCAATAATAAGATCCACACCTGTAAGTGTCTCAAGAGTACGGATATTACGGCCTTCACGACCAATAATCCTTCCCTTCATCTCATCGCTCGGAAGCTGAACAACCGAAATGGTAGTTTCAGCTACATGGTCAACTGCACATTTCTGGATGGCATTGACAACATATTCCTTAGCCTTCTTACCAGCTTCTTCCTTTGCCCTGCTTTCCAATTCCCTGTAAGTCTGGCTACATCCACTTTTACATCATCTTCAACGGATCTGAGTAATTCTTCTTTTGCCTGTTCGGAGGTCAGACCTGAAACTCGTTCCAGTTCCTGTACTCCTTTTTGCTCAAGTTCTTCTACCCGTTTTCTTTTTCTGCACCTCAGCTGCTCTCGCTGTGCATTCCGCTTCACGCTTCTCAACTGCATCTGCTTTCTTGTCAACCGCGGATTCTTTTGCTAATACACGATTTTCATATTTCTGCAGTTCGTTTCTTCGTTCCTTGGTTTCTTTCTCCAGTTCATTTTTTGTACGGAGAGATTCTTCCTTCACTTCCAATAAAGCTTCTCTTTTTTAGTCTCAGCTGTTTTCAGAGCTTCATCTATGATGCTTCTTGCTTTGTCTTCTGCTGTCCCAACAATCTCGGCATCCTTCTGGATTTTATTGTTCACAGCGACTTTGCAAGTAACAGGAACTGCAATAAGTAGCGCGACTACCACAGCGACAATTGCAACAATAATTGTTGTTGTCACAGGAGCACCTCCTTATTTAGTTTTCATTGTACAAATACAACAATACAAGTTTATCTTTTTTTCATACTTATGTCAAGTTTTTCAGGATAATTGTTTGAATATTTTTCCTATATTTAATTACTGTTCGTTCTGTTCTCAGTAATATATTTTGCAATATGCATACAATGGAGTATACTATGATTCATCCGAATATGTATGTACAAGTCTGATATTCATATTCTCAAGAATATCTGCAATGTCTGAATATCCAAATCCTCTTCTCACAAGATAACCATAGAGCCGACGCATTTTTTTCTCATCCAGCTCAGTATCCGGCGGATATTTCTTTTCTATGGTTCGATAGAGGATTTCTTTTTCATCAGGCATATTTAAGGCAGCCTCTTCCTCCCATGCATTTATCGCTGTTTTCCTGTCTATTCCCTTTCCCATAAGTTCCCGGATGATCTTCTGCCGGCTCTTTGTATCCATTCTGTATGCAATATAAGTTCTGGCATATCGTTCATCATCTATATATCCATAGGCTTCAACATATGTCAGAGCATGATCAACCGCCTGACTGGTAAATCCCGCCTGGCGCAATTTCTCTCTCAATCCCTTCTCCGTCCGATCCATATGTTCTAAGAGACGCATGGCTTTACGCCTTGCGTCTCTGTATTCTTCAGGTTCTTCCGTTAAATTTTTCTGTTGTTTCTGTACAGTCTGTCTCTTTAAAGCCTCTGCATTCCTGAGAAATTCTCTCAGATCTCCGGATGAATTCCCCATGATCACTCCTCAGAAGCATCCGGTGCATCACCTGTTGCCGGCACCGGCTCTTTGGCCTGTCCTTCTTCATCCGGAAGAAGATGATAATGGATTCTGACTTGCTTCTCAATCTCATCACAGATATCTGTATGCTCTTTCAGGAAAATCTTTGCATTTTCACGTCCCTGTCCGATCTTATCTCCGTTATATGCGTACCATGCACCGCTCTTATTTACAATTCCGCATTCCGCTGCCAGATCAAGAATATCTCCCTCTTTGGAAATGCCGGTTCCGAACATAATATCAAATTCTGCCTGTTTAAACGGCGGAGCACCTTATTCTTCACAACTTTGATTCTGGTGTGGTTTCCCACCATCTCACCGCCCTGTTTCAATGTCTCTACTCTGCGGACATCCATGCGGATAGATGAATAAAATTTCAGAGCACGCCCACCTGTCGTTGTCTCAGGGTTTCCAAACATAACTCCAACTTTCTCACGCAGCTGATTGATAAAGATAACTACACAATTAGATTTACTGATCACTGCTGTAAGTTTACGGAGAGCCTGTGACATCAGTCTGGCCTGAAGACCTACATGGCTGTCACCCATATCTCCATCAATCTCCGCCTTCGGTACAAGTGCGGCAACCGAGTCAACGATCACAATATCCACAGCTCCGGAACGTACCATCGTCTCTGTGATCTCAAGTGCCTGTTCTCCATTGTCCGGTTGTGATATGTACAGGTTATCGATATCTACACCGATATTCTTTGCATAGACAGGATCCAGAGCATGTTCTGCATCAATAAATCCGGCAATCCCGCCTCGTTTCTGCACTTCTGCAACCATGTGAAGTGCAACGGTTGTCTTACCGCTGGATTCCGGTCCGTAAATCTCGATGATACGTCCCTTGGGAACACCACCTACTCCAAGTGCAATATCAAGACTTAAAGATCCGGTAGGGACTGTCTCCACCTGCATATTTGCTCCGGATTCCCCGAGTTTCATGACTGATCCTTTCCCGTAATGTTTCTCAATCTGTCCAAGCGCTGCTTCCAGTGCTTTCTGCTTTTCTTCATTTATCATTTATTTTAATCTCCTTCAGCCCTTCAAGAACTTATGTTCGTTTTTCTATTCATTATAGTATTATACTTCCTGTCAAATGTCAAGCTTTTTATTCTGCCTGAATAACCTTTTCATGTTACTGGTTACTGTTCACTCCGTTCACAGTAACGTAGCCAAAATTCATTCCAGATTGCCTGCGGCAATGGAATTTTGGCTTGTATGTCTCGGGATTTTGGCATATTCATGCCAAAACACCTCGCGAGATAATGGTGTGTAAACAGTAACAACATAACAGTAAAAGCAGGGAATGTGCTTTTTTACATTCCCTGCTCTTTCGTAGTTTTTAATATTTCTCTCTGTTTCTATTTATCACCAATCAGCCAGTTGTACATTTCTTCATACTGACGTGCGGAATTACCCCATGAAAAATCAGCTGCCATAGCACGATCAACCATTTTATTCCATTCACGTTTCTTATCATAATAGATTCTTTCCGCATTGCGCACTGTTGCAAGCATCTCATGCGCATTGTAGTTTCTGAAAGAAAATCCGTTTCCAGTTCCCTCATATTCATTATAAGGTACGACCGTATCCTTCAGTCCACCTGTTTCTCTGACGATCGGAAGTGTTCCGTAACGGAGACTCATCAGCTGACTCAAACCACATGGCTCAAATAAGGACGGCATCAGGAACGCATCTGCTGATGCATAGATACGGTGAGACATTTTCTCATCATAATAGATCTGAGCAGATACCTTTCCATGATATTTCCAGTCAAAGTGACGGAACATATTCTCATAACGTTCATCACCGGTTCCAAGAATTACAAGCTGGATAGCATCCTGGCAAAGCTCATCCATCACATATGCGATCAGATCAAACCCTTTCTGATCTGTCAGTCGTGATACAATACCTATCATCATCGTCTTCGGATCTTCCTGCAATCCAAGATCTCTCTGAAGCTGAAGTTTGTTCTTAACTTTCTCTTTTCTGAAAGTTGTTGCATTATAAGTCTTTGTGATATATGGATCTGTTTCAGGATTGAATTCATTGTAATCAATACCATTTACAATTCCACGCAGGCTATTTGCACGCGCACACATCAGACCGTCCAGTTTTTCTCCATAGAACGGTGTCTTGATTTCCTCTGCATAAGTATTGCTTACAGTAGTGACTGCATCTGCAAACACAATACCGCCCTTCAGATAGTTGGCATCTTTATATGCTTCCAGTTTGTCTGCTGTAAAATAATAATCGGACAGTCCTGTGATATTCTTGATTGTCTGTACATCCCATACACCCTGGAATTTAAGGTTATGTATTGTCATGATCGTCTTGATATTCCAGAAAAATTCATTCTGCTGGAAGCTGTCGTGCAGATATACGGGAACAAGTCCGGTCTGCCAGTCATGACAGTGTATAATATCCGGTCTGAATCCGATAACCGGAAGAACTGACAGTACAGCTTTGGAGAAGAATGCAAATTTCTCCAGATCCCATGTTCCTCCATCATACGGTTTGGGTCCGCTGAAGTAGTATTCATTGTCAATAAAATAAAACTGAATTCCTTCGTACTCCATGTGCATGATTCCTACATAGCAGTTCTTATATCCAAGATCCATGTAGAAATGTGTGATATAGTTCATTTTATCTTTCCATTCCTGTTTCATACAGGCATATTTCGGTAAGATCACACGAATATCAAAATATCGTTTATCAAAATATTTCGGCAATGAGCAGCTACATCTGCCAGACCTCCTGTTTTGATAATGGTACAGCTTCAGATGTTGCAAATAAAATATTTTTCATGCGAAAAACCCTCCTTGGTAGCCTTTATTGAATAATTATACTCCAAACTATGACTATTGGAAAGAGCGATTTTTATATTCCAGTCTGATCTTATCTGCAATCAGAGCAATAAATTCTGAATTTGTGGGTTTCCCTTTTCCTGTACTGACTGTGTAACCGAATAATTCATCTATTGTGTCCATTTTTCCTCTGCTCCAGGCAACTTCAATGGCGTGTCTGATAGCCCGTTCCACTCTGCTGGCTGTTGTCTGATGCTTCTTTGCAATCGTAGGATACAGTATCTTGGTAATGGAATTGAGCATCTCCATGTCATTAACTGACAGGATGATGGCGTCACGCAGATACTGATATCCTTTAATATGTGCAGGCACTCCAATCTCATGAATGATATTTGTCACGTCTGTTTCCAGATTTCTCACAGGTACCGGATTGTCTTCTGTCCTTTCAGGCTGCCGCCCGATCTGACGTATTCTTCTCTCGCCGGCTCTGCGCACATGTTTGATACGATTAAGCAGCATCTGATTATCGAAAGGCTTCAGGATATAATAATCTGCCCCTAGGTTAAATGCATTTTCTGTAATACGTTCCTGACCGACTGCCGAAACTACGATAAATGATGGGATCTTTTTGAGACTTTTGTCATTGGCAAATTTCTCCATTACTGCCAGTCCGTCCATTTTCGGCATAATAATATCCAGAACCACAACGTCCGGTTCCTTTTCACGTATAATATTACAGATTTCTTCTCCGTTATGCGCTTTTCCCACAAGTTCCAGATCTTTGTCTTCTTCTATTATCTGACCAAGTACTTCCACCATTTTCTCATTATCATCTGCAATTGCCACATTTAATTTTTCCATAAATTTCACTCCTCCCCCATTTTTCAATAAATCTCTTTTCTTTTTCGGTTCATCACATATTATAGAGGAATGCTTACGGAAAAATCAAGACACAGAGAGAAATTTGTCCTATTTTATGTCGACAGCTTTGGTGATTCTTTTTTCTTTATTTTCATTTTCACAGGCATCTGATATATTTCGACAATAATCAGATTTTTGTTTCATAATCCTGATCATCCATTAAAAGAGTCTTTCTGTATTTTTCAGCATATTTTCAATAAAGATTCCATATCCGCTGGAAGCATCCTGAACAAATACATGAGTTACCGCACCAATGATTTTTCCATTCTGGATAACCGGGCTTCCGCTGAGCCCTTGTACAATCCCTCCTGTAGCTTCCAGAAGTTCTTTATCTGTCACCTTTATCACAAAACTTTTGTTGGTATCTTCATGATTCAAATCTATTTTTCTGATCTCTGCATCATATTCTTTTACCTCGCCATCTGTACTGCAGAGAATTGTGGCTGTTCCAATCTTCACTTCCTGCTTATACGCAGCCGGCATTTTCTTTAAAGTGATCGCATCATCTGCAATCCCTGTGAACTGACCATAAATTCCGTTTCTGCTGTTTGCTTTGATAGTTCCAAGAATATTTCTGTCATCATAGCAGATGTATCCTGCAAGTTCGCCGGGATTGCCTTTACTTCCTTTGTTAATCGCAAGAATCCGGGCTTTATACAAAGCTCCGTTTCGGATATTCAGAAGCTGGGCAGTGTCTATATCACTGATTCCATGGCCAAGGGCACCATAATTACCATTCTGATCTACGTAGGTAAGCGTTCCTATCCCTGCGTGTCATCTCTTACCCAGATTCCAAGTTTATAGTCTCCTTTTTTGTCTTTTACAGGAGTTACAGATACAGGAATACTCTCTCCTTACGGCTTATCCCCAGTGTAACTTCGCTGCCATCAAGTTCTGAGATGTCATCTATCAGTTCTCTTTTTGTAGAGATTTTTTCTCCGTTAATGAGATAATGTAATCTCCCTGTCTGATAATATTTCTCGCAGGCTCCTCTGTCTCACCATTCCGATTCTGAATTTCACCGGTGTCAATCACCAGAACACCTTCTGTTTGCATATAAATTCCTATGGTGCTTCCGCTGACATAAATTTCCTGATCATCTGCAGGTGTCACTTTTATTTCTTTAAATGGAATATAACCCAAAAGTTACAGGGCAGAATATAGCCTCCATCCTGCGAAACAGTAACTGCTTCTTCAAATGTAACAAATGGTGTTGACAAAACTTCTGTGACATCTTCTGTTTTTTTGCCTCTGGAAATCTGAATTTCGTCAGGTATCTTTCTGTCCAGATATCTGTAACCTGATATCAGCATCACCAACAGATCCAGCACAAGACAACAGATGACAAAAAGTCTGTATTTTCTTTTGTTCATTGTTATGCACATCCTTTCATTCTGTATTTATGAAATTCTGTAACTGTGAAATTGCCATAAAACACTTCCCATCACAGCAAACCCGAAAGGTACAAAAATAAGAGAGAACAATCCGTCACAAAGATTATCCTCTCTTAGTATGTGGTCAATTATTTTATTTAAATCTTGTATTTTTTTTGTTTCTGTGCCAATTCTTTCATCTCTTTCGCATTCTCAAGAACTGCAGGTGTAATTTCTGCACCACCTAACAGTCTTGCCAGTTCGCGGATGGAATCATGTTCTTTAAGCACATGGATCTGGGTAATAGTCTCAGTTCCCTGCAGATGTTTTTCAATTTCAAAATGACTGTCTGCCATAGCTGCAATCTGCGCAGATGCGTGATGCAGAGTACCTGATGATGCTGTCCGATCACTGCCATCTTTTCAGAGACTTTCTGTGCAGTTCTTCCACTGATACCAGTATCGATCTCATCGAAGATCAATGTCTCAATCTCATCTCTGTCTGCAAGGATTGCCTTTAATGCAAGCATGATTCGAGACAACTCACCGCCGGATACGATCTGTCCCAGTGGCTTCAGAGTTTCTCCGGGATTTGTAGAAATGAGATACTGGATATCATCGGTTCCATTATCTGTATAGTTTTTCTTTTTCCGGAAATCAATGGCAAAATTCACATCCAGAAAGTTTAAATCCTTCAATCCCTGAATAATCTTCTGCTCAAGCTGTTTACTGTATTCTTTACGGATTTCTGCTAATTCATCCGACTTTTTCTCAAGAATATTTTCCAGTTCTCTGAGACGCTCCTTTAATTCCTGTAAATTTTCTTCATATTTATGTAATTTTTCCAGTTTTTCTTCCTGAAGTTTGCGATATGTGAAAATTTCCTCAATGGTACGTCCATATTTTGCCTTCAGTCCATTAATCAGATCCAGTCTTCTCTCTGTCTCATAAAACTCTCCTTCATCAAAGGTCAGCTCGTCCAGATAAGCGGATAATTCTCTGTTAAAATCATTCAGAAGACCGTCTACAGAAGTAAGTGTCTCTGCAAGAGGTGTAAGCTCCGGATCATACTGTGTTACATGAGAGAATTCCTTTAATGCCTCTCCGACAGTCTCTCCGGCGCCTTCCTTGCTTTCATAGCCTGTGAGATTATGTACAAGCTGCAGGGAGTCAACGATGAGTTTTGCATTGCTCATTTTTCTGTACCGGGCTTCCAGTTCCTCATCCTCTCCCGGCTGCAGATTTGCTTTCTCGATTTCTTTGATCTCAAACTCCAGAAAAGCCAGCTCACGATTCCTCTGCTCCTCATTCATATTCATGGAACCAAGTTCTGTTTTGCATTTGCTGTATTCTTTGTATGCCAGAGATACTTTCTCCTTTGCAGGAAGGATTTTTTCTTTTCCATATGCATCCAGGATTGCAAGCTGCTTATCCTGATACAGAAGTGACTGATGCTCGTGCTGTCCATGGATATCCAAAAGGCATGCAGCAGCGGCCTTCATCTGACCTACAGTACTTGTCTCTCCATTAATCTTGTTGATGCTTCTTCCATCCATGATTTTTCTGGACAGAAGTACCTGTCCATCTTCCGGACAGATATCCAGTGCTTTCAATGTCTCCAGCGCTTTCTCGTTTTCTACCTGAAAAAGCAGCTCCACAAGTGCATAGGATGCATTTTCCCTTATCATATTTTTAGAAGTTTTTGCACCCAGGATCAGCTGCATAGACCCCAGAAGGATAGATTTACCTGCTCCGGTCTCACCGGTCAGGATATTCAGTCCGGGACCAAATTCTACTTCTATTTCTTCTATCAGTGCAAGATTTTTCACATGCAGATGAGCTAACATTTATTGCCTCCATAATCAAGTCATTTGTAATGTTAAAAGTTCAGGATCGTAACTGCAAAGGTATTGAGCAGTTACTCGTGGGATCACTTATTCAATCTGACAAAACTTCTCAGTTTCTCTGCTGCTCCCAGTGCCATGTCTGCAGTCTTTGCAGCACACATAATAGTGTCATCACCTGCAATACATCCCAGTATTTCCGGCCATTTCAACGCATCCAGGGCTGCTGCCACGCCCATGGCCATTCCGGAAACGGTTTTGATCACAATGATATTCTGTCCCACATCAATAGAAAGCAGGGTATCTTCCAGTACTCTTGTATATTTTTCTCCAAGACTTCCTGATTCATTATTAATAATTGCATAACGGGACTTTCCGTCCTTTCCTGCCACTTTTGTCAGCTTGAGAGCACGAATATCTCTGGATACAGTCGCCTGTGTCACCTTAAATCCTGCCTCATTAAGTCTGGAGGCCAGCTCTTCCTGTGTATCAATATCATACTGATGAATCAGTTCAATAATTTTCTCATGTCTCGCAACTTCACCTTATTTCCTCCTGCTGATCAGCTGTCTCTCATCTTCCGGCGCAATACCTCAACAAAACTTAAATGGTTCAGCTTCAGAATCTTTGTCTTTACATCTGCCTGCCGGATCTGAATGCAGTCACCGGTGACCATAGGGATAAATGTATCTCCATCAAAAGATGCGATTCCCTTTTCACAGTCACAGTGTCTTCCTTTTCCTATCTCTACAGTGATCACATCCTGCGCAGGAAAAATAATGCTTCTTGTATTCAGTGTGTGTGGTGCTATGGGAGTCATGATCGTCATGGCGGCATTGGGCGATACAATAGGTCCTCCCGCTGACAGACTATATCCGGTAGATCCGGTAGGTGTTGAAATAATAATTCCATCAGCATTATAAGAGTTAAGATAAACATCATTTACATAATTCTTAAACCGGACCACGCGGAGATGACCGTCTCTGCCGATCACAATGTCATTCAATGCAATATCCTGTCCGATCAGTTTTCTGCCGCGGTACACCCTTCCTTCCAGCATCATGCGTTCTTCTACCTCGTAATCATCCGCCATTAGCTGATCCAGAGCACTGTACAGAGAGGTCTGATTCACTTCTGCAAGAAAACCCAGATTTCCCAGATTGATTCCAAGAAGAGGAATTTCCTTATGCACCACATCCCTTGCTGCCTGAAGAAGTGTGCCATCTCCTCCCAGAACAATAATACACTGTGTATCGTCCGGAACCTTATCAGGATCTGTATAATGAAAGGAACCCTCATGTTTCCTTTCTGCCTGCTGTACTTCACAGTTTTTGTGATGTGTTTTCAGATAATCTGCGATTTTTTCTGTGATTTCAAGTTTTTTATCCTTGTCACTGTTTGTAATAATATAAAACCTGTCCATAGTTTCTTCCTGACTCAGCCTTTTTAATCCAACTGTCCATGAGCCTCTGCCACAACAGCTTCTACAGATACCTTCAGGCTGTCGGTAACCCCGGTACCTTCCGGATGTTTTTTCAGATGAAGAAGATATTCGATATTTCCTTCCGGTCCTTTAATTGGCGAAAAAGAAAGATGACATGGCTCCATAAAAATACTCATGGCATAATCTCGCACTTTTTCGATCACTTCCTGATGAACAGCAGGATCTCTTACAACCCCCTTCTTTCCGACTTTCTCTCTCCCCGCCTCAAACTGCGGCTTGATCAGACATACGATCTCACCCTCATCTGTAAGGAGATTTCTTACAGGAAGCAGTACTTTTGTAAGAGAAATAAAGGACACATCAATTGATGAAAAATCTGCCGGTTCTCCCAAATCCTCCGGTACCACATAGCGGATATTGGTTTTCTCCATACAGACTACACGCGGATCGTTACGAAGCTTCCAGTCAAGCTGTCCATATCCTACATCAATGGAATAAACTTTTACTGCCCCGTTCTGTAACATACAATCTGTAAACCCTCCGGTGGACGCACCTACATCCATACAGACCTTACTATCCAATGTGACATCAAAGTTTTTCATAGCTTTTTCAAGTTTCAGCCCACCGCGGCTTACATACGGAAGAGTGTTTCCTCTGACCTCAATCTTTACAGTCTCCGGGAACATGGTTCCCGCCTTATCTTCTTTCTGACCATCAACATATACATCGCCTGCCATGATGAATGCCTTTGCTTTCTCGCGGGATGGCGCAAGGGCGCGTTCCATCATAAGCATATCCAAACGTTTCTTCATTGCTCTCTTAATTCCTCACTATCTTCTATTGCCTGTCTGATGTCTTCCACTCCAAGTCCAATCCGGCTGCGCAGGCTTTCTACATTTCCCTGGGGTACAAAACGATCCCAGACAGCTGCCGACAACACTCTTATTTCCGGATGACAGGCTTCCATATAAGCAGACACATGCTCTCCGTATCCGCCGCTTTTCACATTCTCTTCTACTGTCACAAACAGACTGTGATCCTTTGCCAGTTCATCAAGGAGATCCACATCCAATGGTTTCACAAATCTGGCATTTACAAAAGTAGGATCATAGCCGTCATCTTTCAGTCCTTTACAGATTTCCATGCAGGACGGGATCATACTTCCCACTCCCAGCACAGCGATTTTTTTTCCTTTGCGGATAATCTCACTTCTGCATATTCACAGGTGCCTGGTATTCCTGAAGCCCCTGATGCGCACTGCCTCTCGGATAGCGGATTGCAATCGGTCCGTCAAAGCTTACCGCAAATGCAAGCATCTCTTCCAGTTCTCTGTCATTCTTCGGTGCCAGAACAGTCATATTCGGCATCATGGACAAATAAGACAGATCAAAGCAGCCCTGATGCGTCTCCCCGTCTGCGCCTACAAGCCCTGCCCTGTCAACAGCAAAAATCACATGAAGCTTCTGCATACATACATCATGCAGGATCTGATCTACAGCACGCTGCAGAAAAGATGAATAGATGGCAACAACAGGAACCAGGCCGCCAAGAGCCAGACCCGCCGCAAAACTCACCGCATGTTCCTCTGCGATTCCCACATCAAAAAATCTGTCCGGAAATCTCCTGGAAAATTCCACAAGTCCGGTTCCATCCGGCATGGCTGCGGTAATAGCTGTCAGTTTTTTATTTTTCTCACCAAGAGAGACCAGTGCTTTGGAAAAAACATCTGTATAACCCGGCACTGTTTTCTTCTGAAGTACCCGGCCTGTTTTAATATCAAAAGGACCTGTTCCATGAAATCTGTCCGGATGGGCACTTGCAGGTTCGTATCCTCTGCCTTTCTTTGTCAGGACATGAACAACTACCGGTCCCTCTACCCGTTTTGCTTCATTAAAGAGTTTCATCATCTGACGCATATTATGACCGTCAACAGGTCCCAGATATGTCAACCCCATATTTTCAAACAGCATTCCCGGAATAAAAAGCTGCTTGACACTGCTTTTGGTTTTTCTCATAGTATCTACCAGAGCAGTCCCTACCTTCGGAACCTTCTTCAGTGCCTTTGTCACACCCATCTTCATTCCTGTATAAGCTTCTGCAGTTCTCAGTGCACTCAGATAAGTGGACATGCCTCCTACATTTCTGGAAATGGACATATTATTGTCATTTATGATAATAATAAAATTTGTCTTTAACTCTGCAGCATTATTTAATGCCTCATACGCCATTCCTCCGGTGAGAGCACCATCTCCGATCACAGAAACCACATGATGCTTCTGTCCCAGAATATCTCTGGCATGCACATATCCCAGTCCTGCCGAAATTGAATTGGAACTGTGTCCTGCATCATATGCATCACAGGGCTCTCACTTCTCTTAGGAAAACCGCTTAATCCACCTTCCTGTCGCAGATTCTTAAATTCATCTTTTCTTCCGGTAAGAATCTTATGTGTATATGCCTGATGTCCTACATCCCAGATTAGTTTGTCTTCCGGAAAATCCAGCACATTATGAAGAGCCAGAGTCAGTTCCACTACTCCCAGATTTGAAGCAAGATGTCCGCCTGTCCGACTTACTGACCGGATTAAAAAGTCCCTGATCTCCGCTGCCAGAGGCTCGAAATCTTCCAATGGTATCTTATGGATATCATTGGGTTTCTTAATCTTTTCCAGAATCATTTGTATCCTTCCTTTATTTTCTGCGGTTTATTAATTTTTCAATTAACAAATACAGAACTCGTTATTTTTATTCAGACTCTTCAGCAGATCGATTGCCTTTTCTGAGAGTTCTTCCACCTGTTCAGCAGCCTTCTCTGTTCCAAAAAGAGTCACATAAGTAACTTTATTATTCTTCTCATCACTGTGTACAGGTTTTCCCAGTTCTTCTGCAGTGCTGGTCACATCCAGAATATCATCCTGAATCTGGAAAGCCAGTCCTATATTTCCGGCAGCTTTCTCCACTGCAGATACTTCCTGCTCATTTGCTCCTGCAAGAATTGCGCCTGTCATCATGGAGGCTTCGATCAATGCTGACGTCTTATTTCTGTAAATATAGTCAAGCATCTCTTTTTCAAGGGGCTTTCCGTCATTTTCCACATCAACACTTTGTCCTCCAAGCATTCCATGAATGCCTGTTTTCTGTGAGACCACTCTCAACGCATGGATTACCCGATCCTGCTCTTTTGTCAGGGCAAATGCCTGAAACATGGTTTCGTATGCGTAATTGAGCAGCGCAACACCGCTTAACACCCCCATGGCTTCCCCATATACCTTATGTGTAGTCAGTCTGCCGCGCCTGTAATCATCATCATCAAGTGCAGGAAGATCGTCATGGATCAGGGAATGAGTATGGATCATCTCCATTCCTGCCATAAACGGTTTTACAACTTCTTCCTTACCATCAAACAGGCGATATGTCTCCCGGATCAACATTGGCCGAAGGCGCTTGCCTCCTGCCAGCATACTGTAATTCATAGCCTGAGCCATTGTTCCGGCGAATCCCGCCTCTGCAGGCAGGAAGCTTCTGATCACTTTCTCTGTTTCTTCCGTTCTCTTTGCTAATTCATCTTGAAAATTCACTAAATGTACCATCCTCATTAAGCTGCAGCATTTTCTTCTCCACTGTATCCAGCTTCCCGCTGCAAAGTTTCAAAAGTTCCATGCCCTGTCTGTACAGTATAAAAGAGTCCTCCAGCGATGTGTCTCTGTTTTCCAGTTTTTCAGCCAGCAGATCCAGTTCTGCAAACATCTCTTCCAGAGGTTTTTCCTCCTGTAACTGCTCACAGTTTTCTTTCTTCACCATAGATTCTCTCCTCCTTCACCGTACCTGTAACATCTGCTTCTATCGTACCGTCTGTCACAGATATATAAATGGTATCCCCATTTTGTACCTGTCCTACACTTGTCAATGTCTTTTTATATTTATCTGCCACATAAGAATATCCCTGATTCAGTTTCTTTAAAGGGGAAAGTCCTGCAAAACGTTCCAGATAAACAGACAATCTGTGTCTCTCATCCTGAAGTTTCCTGTTCATTCCATTTTGTACAGCATTCTCCAGATCTGCCAGACGCTGTCTCTGCTCCCGCAGCCTGTTCTCCGGACTCAGATAAGCAAATTTTGTCTGAAAATGCTCCAGTCTGCTGCGGTACAGATCCATTTTACCACTCATTGCACGATATAACCGCTGCCTGTAAATACTTACTGCTTCAATCACACTTCTGTAATCATCCACCGCAAGCTCTGCCGCAGCAGAAGGAGTAGGAGCTCGCAGATCAGCAGCGAAATCAGCAATTGTAAAATCCGTTTCATGACCTACTGCGGAAATAATGGGTGTACTGCACTCAAAAATAGCTCTGGCCACGATTTCTTCATTAAACGCCCAGAGATCTTCAATAGAGCCACCGCCTCTTCCCACAATGATCACATCCACATCTGTCTTATCAAGCATCTGTATTCCTTTTACAATACTTTCTGCCGCACCCGCCCCCTGTACAAGAGCCGGATATAAAATAATCTGTAAATAGGGATTTCTTCGATAGGAAATATTGCGGATATCCTGAACAGCCGCACCTGTCGGTGCAGTTACCACACCCAGACGTCTGATAAATCTCGGAATGGGCTGTTTGTACTCCTGTGCAAACATTCCCATATCTTCCAGTTCCTGCTTCAATGCAAGATATCTCTCATACAGAGCTCCTGCACCTTCCAGGGTAATCTCCTTTGCATACATCTGATAGCGGCCGTCGCGTTCATATACATCCACACTCCCGCCAACGATCACCTTATCGCCATTTTTCATGGCAAATGCAAGTCCCCGTCTGTGTCCGGCAAACATCACACAATTCAATGTTCCTGTCTCATCTTTCAGGGAAAAATAGATGTGTCCGCTTGTATGATATTTACAATTGGACACCTCGCCTTTTACATAAATCTTCTGCAGTAAATAATCCTGGGTAAACATATTTTTGATATAACGGTTTACCTGACCTACAGAATATGTGTTTTTCATTCTGATTTTTCTTCGCTTTCACTGTTGCAATCTTGCCAAGGATACCGTTTACAAAGGAACCGGAAGTCTCACCGCCAAAACGTTGGCAAGCTCTACCGCCTCATTGATAGCTACACCTGTAGGTACATCTTTGTCATATTTCAGTTCATACACTGCCAGACGCAGGGCAGTCAGGTCAACGCGGCTCATTCTCTTTGTCTTCCAGCCATTGCTTGTCTCATTTAACAGTGCATCGATCTCGTCTAATTTTTCAAGTACATGGCGGTATTTCCGGCTCATATACTCCTGATCTTTCTCTGAAAGTTCCTCCAGAGTATCAAAATAAAGTGAAAGCTGCTCACTCATCTCTTCCTCTGAATTAAATTCTGTCATGAACAGTAATTTAAAAATATGTTCTCTCTGCTCTCTTCTTCGCATAATTTTTGCTGTATAAACAGCTTTCCTTTCTAAATATCTCTTAAGTACACAAAAAAGGAAAGGGTTACTTTCCTTTTTCGTTCTCCATATCTACACTGGCAATATGAATATTAACATCTGCAACCTCAAGACCTGTCATATTCTCTATGGATGATTTTACTTTCTCCTGAACTTTCTTACTTGTCTCAAGAATGTTCTTACCATATTCGATATTCAGGTTCAGGTCTACTGTTACAACTCCTTCGAGTACAGTAACCTTAACACCTCTGGAAAGATTCTTCATTCCAAGTTTGCTTACCAGTTCGTTTGTGATATTGCCTGCCATGGAAGCAACTCCGTCTACTTCCGTAGCAGCAAGTCCGGCAATGATAGCGACCACTTCATCTGCGATCTGGACCTCACCAATGCCTCCTAAATCCTGTATTTTATATGTTATTCTTTTCTCTGCCATCTGAAAACCTCCTGAGGGATTCTTTAATCTTTGTTCATTATACCAAATCGACAGATAAATGAAAAGGGTTATTTACTGAATTCCGTTAATATTAAGCCAGGATTTCTGTCCTCTGTCATACCCACACTCCAGGAATTTACAAAGAGGAGCAGCGGATTTCCCTTAAGATCAGTAACTTTTTTCATATCAGAGGTTCCAATGATCTTATCCACTTTTACTTCTTCTTTATTTGCAATCCAGCGAATATGTTCATATGGAAGTGTTTCCAGACGGATATCTACATTATATTCATTTTCCAGACGATATTTCAGAACATCAAACTGCAGGACACCTACAACACCTACAATAATTTCTTCCATACCGGTATTAAACTCCTGAAAAATCTGAATAGCACCTTCCTGCGCGATCTGATTGATACCTTTAACAAACTGTTTTCTCTTCATAGTATCAATCTGACGGACTCTCGCAAAATGTTCCGGTGCAAATGTAGGAATACCTTCGAATGCAAACTTTTTACCGGGTGCACAGATTGTATCTCCGATGGAAAAGATACCCGGGTCAAAAACACCGATAATATCTCCGGCATATGCCTCATCTACCACATGGCGGGATTCTGCCATCATCTGCTGTGGCTGAAGCAGACGCATCTTTTTATCACCCTGCACATGATATACTTCCTGGGAAGCGTCAAATTTACCGGAACAGATTCTCATAAATGCGATTCTGTCTCTGTGTGCCTTGTTCATGTTTGCCTGGATTTTAAATACAAACGCTGAGAAATCATCATCCATGGGGTCAATTTCCCCAATATCAGACACTCTCGGAAGCGGTGATGTTGTCATCTTCAGGAAATGTTCCAGAAATGTTTCCACACCGAAGTTTGTCAGCGCAGATCCGAAGAATACAGGTGTCAGCTTACCTTTGCTTACCAGCTCCTGGTCAAAATCTGCACTTGCGCCGTCCAGAAGCTCAATCTCGTCCAGAAGCTGTGCTTTCTGCTCTGGATCCATAATCTCATCTGCCGGCTGTCACTTAACGGGATTTCCTCGATCACACCTTCTTTGGTACCTTTCTGTGTATCAGAAAAGGTAAGTATTTTCTCTGTATCACGGTCATAAACACCGCGGAATTTCTTGCCGGAACCGATTGGCCAGTTGATCGGGCAGGTTGCGATGCCAAGTTCTTTCTCAATCTCATCAAGAAGGTCAAATGTGTCGTTTGCATCGCGATCCATCTTATTGATAAATGTAAAAATCGGGATATGGCGCATTACGCAGACCTTGAACAGTTTTCTGGTCTGTGCCTCCACACCCTTGGAACCGTCGATTACCCATGACTGCAGATCTGCTGCCATCAGTGTACGGTAAGTATCCTCCGAGAAATCCTGATGTCCCGGTGTATCCAGAATATTAATGCAGTAACCATCATAATGAAACTGCAGAACAGAGGAAGTAACGGAAATACCTCTCTCTTTTTCGATCTCCATCCAGTCTGACACTGCATGGCGGGCTGTTGCCTTACCTTTAACACTTCCGGCAAGATTGATTGCTCCGCCATACAGCAGGAATTTCTCAGTCAGTGTAGTTTTACCTGCATCCGGATGGGAAATAATGGCAAATGTTCTTCTTTTTCTATTTCATTCGTATACTTAGACACGTTCAGCCTCCTGTTGCGCTTTCTTATAATTGTTTACATAAAACACCGGCAACAGCCGGTATCAGTTACGTTTTCTATTTTTTTACAGCATTCCTATTCTAGTATATGCACCTCTTTTCTGTCAAGATATATGTTCGCATATTCATATCAAAATATCAGTCATAAATATCAGTTGTATCGATTGCGGTATCCTCATATGGCTGTGCTGATGTTTCGCTGTCTTCCTCATACGAAGTATCTGCTGATGTTTCATCTGTCTGTGTTGTATCTTCTGCATCTTCACTCTCCTTCAGTGGGGTGATCACAATATTTTCTGGCGCAATTCCTGTTTTCCTTTTTACAATATCTTCAATCTGTGCTCTCTGTGCATCAGAAAGTTCTGCTTCAGGGATCACAACATCCGCAGTTTCTCCGGTAAGATTTACAACTACATTCTTAAAGCCCTTCGCCTCCAGCAAAAGCTCTGCTGCCGCTTCTTTTTCTGAAAGGTCTGTCATCGAGACCATCGTATGTATTGCCTCCTGCTTCTCTTCATCATCAATTTCTTCATTATTGATAATGTCCTGCAGATCTGCCTTGTTCTGTGAGCGCACCTGTTCTCTGCTGATCTTTGCCTGTGCGGCAAATCCTGTAGAACCCGTAAACACAGCCTCCCCGGGAGTATCCGTTTCCTGACTGTCTGTAAGACTGTTATCAGTCAGACCTCCATCTGCCTGATTTTCATCCAGAAGAGCAGTTTCATCTGTAAGATCATATCCTGCATCTTCAAGGATACTACTGCTGTCCGTACTTGCCTCCTTATCCCTGAATCCAAGATCTACATCCGCAAAGTTCAGATATCCTGCCACTGCAATCAGAATTGCCAGCGATGTAATAATGACCTGATTTTTTCCGATGACTTTTTTCACATTTATCTCCTCATTTCATTTTCATTATTCTAATTCTATGAGCATCCACCTGAAATAATGCCATGACCGCCTCCTGAATATTTTGGACCACTGCAGGATTTCCTCCGCCTTCCGCAGAAATCAGAACACCGGTCACCTGTATGGTTTCTGAATTATAGAAGCTCTGCCTGTCTTTCTTCTCATCTGTCATCAGGATAACCTGTACCTTTCCCACCCCTTCCGTATTTTCAAGAAATGCTTCAAGTTTCTCTTCCAGAACACTTTTTTGCATATCTTCACTCTGCTCTCCTGCCGTATTTTTCTTTTGCTGCTTACTGGATACAGGCATCGCCGCTACTGCCAGAAGTACTCCGATGAGCAACAGGATTCCCCATTTTGCCGGATTCATTTCGGACAATCTGGATACAAATTCTGTTTTCTTTAAGTCCCCACTCTTCCACCAGCGCATCTTTAAGCTCCTTTCTCTCCTCCTGAGAAATTTCTGTCTTCAGTACAAGGTTTGCCTGCGTCTCCTCCCCTTCTATATTTACTTTCACCTTATATACTTCTATGCCTCTTTTTTCCAGAGTTTCCCGGATTTTCTGTTCCAGTTCCAGTTCGTAACCTTTTTCCAGATAGACTTTCTGAATATTCTGAAATTCCCGGAGTTCTTTCTCTCTGTTTTCTTCAGAAAAATTATCCAGAAAACTTTCCGTCAGTTCCGAACCTTTTCCAAGAATGGAAAATATCGGGGTACTCATCATAAAAATCAGCAGCAGGCCCATAAAAAAGCGTACATATTTCTCATACTTCTGGTCAGGTATCAGATTCAGAACCGCAGTGAAAAAGATATAAAATACTGCCAGATTCCGAATCCATAAATACAGCTCTTCTTTCATATGTTTCCTCCGGCAATCTTTCTGTCAGTTCATCAGGATACAGAAACTACAACTATCAGAAATGTCAGCATGCAAAGTACTTCTGCTGTCAGCAAAGCTTTAAAAGCATTGCACATCCCTCCCCATTGTACTCAGCTCCCACAACTCTTTTGTCAGAAATTGGCTGTGCAATCGCAGCCAGAAAACGATAAACCAGAGAAAGACTTCCATAATGGATAATCGGTCCTGCTCCAATCAGCAACAGAAGGATCACGATTACTGCGCCAAAACTGTTTCGCACCATCACTGCACTGGTCAGCACTAATTCTGTTACAGCGGTCACTGCATTTCCAATGCCGGGAATCGCACTCGCTGCCTTGCCAACAGCAGAACGTTTCATGGCATCCATCACCGGGCTCACCATATTCCGCACAATCTGCAGACCAACAATAGCTCCCAGAAGAGTTTTCAACCCCCAGTTTACAGCTACATCCAAAAGTTCTGCCATTTTTGTAAGCATCTCCTCTTTTGACAAATAATTAACCATTTTCAGAAGCAAACTCAGGTTTACAGCAGGCAGAAACAGATTTGCAAGAAGCCACTGAACCGCCCAGATCATCAGCAAAATCCCTTCATAAAATGCAGCAGCCGTTGATGATCCGGTTGATGCAGCCACTGTCATAAAATAAGCCGGAGAAAGAACTTTCATGAAATCCGTCAGTCCAAGAAGCCAGTTTGTAAGCGTACTTCCAAGCCTTGAGAAATTCTCCATAAGCATTGTAAACAGCGCAAGATAGACAATATAAAAGCTGATACTGCCAGCCTGTCCGTTTCCGAAAACATCCGCAAACTCCGCCAGCACCGCTGCAATAAAAATCACAAGTAAAAGTTTCAGTATTAATCCTTTTTCATTCTCTATATCCGAAAAAAAGAGACTATACAAAAAGCTCCGTACAGTCTCTTTTGAAACAGGCTCCTCCCCGTTTATGATATTCATCAGTGCTTCTCTGACAGAAAAAACATGGTCATCCATGATCTCATCCAACATTTTCTGCACATCATCAATCTGTATCTCTTCCATTAGATTCTCCTGCAGGATCTGTACTGAAGAATCTTCTTTCTGTTCTGTCTGCGCAGCGGCATATACGGATACTATATGATTCTGAAAGAATGTAAGATATGACACTCTTCCCACCAAAATATACATACCAGTATACACCAGTAACCTTTCCACAGATCTGCCTGTTCCCTGATACTTCTCTCTTTATCCTGCCTCATATCATAAACTCCGAAATCGTATCCAGAATTGCCAGCAGTACCGGCATACTCAGAACCATCACAGACAGTTTACAGAACAGGTCGATCTGTGTTCCGATCATCTGATATCCGGCATCTTTGCAGATTGCAGATGAAAACTGTCCGATATATGTAATCCCGATAATCTTAACCAGAACTGTGAGATAACTGCTGTCTATGGGGAAGCTTTCTCTCAGCCTGTTCATGGTTTCAAACAGATAAGAAACTTTTCCTGCTGCAAGACCAAGAATCAGAAAACCCGTCATCATGGTCACAAGTGCAGCAAATTCCGGTCTGGTTTCTTTTAGAATAAAACCAAGCATCATTCCGCAGATACCCATGATTGAAACTTTCACAATATCCATGCCATTCAAACCTCTTTCTGTTCTGTCAACTGCCATAACAGTTGATTTGAAATCACAGCACAAACAACTGCTGAATACTTTCAAACAGTTCATAAATATATGGAACAATCCAGAACAGCACCATCAGAAGCCCCGCCAGGCTTACCAGAAATGCCTGTTCATTCCCTTCCACTGTGTTTTAGGATCTGGCAGAGAACAGAAACCAGAATCCCTACTGCAGCGATTTTAAAAATAAGACTTACCTCCACAGTCTCTCCTTTCCGGCTTCTGCTGCCAGATATAGCAAAACAGTAATCTACACAGTAAAGAAACAGATTATAAATACATGCTCACCAAAAAACACAGCCACAAATATTCCGCCCAATATTCCCATACTGCGGTATAATTTTCTTTTTTCACAAAAATCTTTCCTGAGTTCCCTGATCGCATATTCTGTTTCCTTTTCCATCAGATCCATCTGTTTTAGCTGCATATCCAGTCCAAGATAACCAAGCTGATCTCCCAGTGAATAAAATCTGTCTCTCTCTTCCTGCGAAAGACAATCCAGATCCAGACACTTTCCGGCCGATTCTCTGAAGATTGTCCCAAAGGAATCCCCTGTTTTTTCTTTCATTTTCTGTGCCGTAAGTATAAAAAATTCTCTGTACTTCCCTTCCAGTTTCCCGGAAGCACCTGTAAAGGCATCGTACAGAGATTTATTTCCATAACGTATTTCTCCTCTTAGGAGGATGATCATCCGTAAGATCATTTCCATCATCTTTTTGCGTCTGCCAAGTTCATTGCTCATGGCAAAACCGCAACCGATACCGGAAATTACAATTACACACAATCCTACTGTTCTAAGCATACTTTTCCATTTTCATCTAATACAGCTTTCAGACATCCTGCCTGATCATTTTTGTCCAGGATAATATAACGTTCAAATACTTTCTCGCCCATAAGTTTATAAAAGAATGGCTGATCCAGAACATCCTCCAGACAGCTTCCATGTGCAGTCGCAATCAGCTTACATCCGCAGTGGATTACTGAGTCAACTGCCTTGAAATCCTCTTCACAGCCTAACTCGTCCACTGCAACCACATCCGGTGACATGGAACGTACCAGCATCTGCATACCTTCTGATTTCGGACAGCAGTCCAGCACATCTGTACGTATTCCCAGATCATTCTGAGGAATTCCCTGATAACAGCCTGCCAGCTCACTTCTCTCGTCCACCACACCTATTGTAAGACCCTGAGTATTTGCCCATCCATTACTGAGCTGCCTGATAATATCTCTGAGCAGCGTAGTCTTTCCACACCTTGGCGGTGAAATGATCAATGTATTTGCAACCCATTTCTCTGTACGGATATAAGACATCACCTTATCCGCACATCCCTGAATCTCATGTGCCAGACGGACATTGATGCAGGAAATATATTTCATTCCCATGATCCTGCCCCGATCCAGCACTACCTTTCCGGTCACACCTACTCTGTGACCACCCTGAACACTGATAAATCCCTGTCTGATCTCATCCTCATAAGCATACAGAGAATATCCTGTGACATATTCCAGTGTTTCTTTCAGATCTTCCGTTGTCACCAGATACTGTTCCTGACCCGGTTTTCGCAGAAAACATTCTCCTCCGTCATAAGTTAAAAACAACGGACGCCCTACACGAAGGCGTATCTCATATAATTTATCATAATCCAGCTTCGCATCCATTAAAAGATTCCGGATATTTCCGGCAAACAGGTTTTCAATCTGCTGCGCTTCTATATGTCTCACCTCTTTACACTTAATATATGTGGACAAACCGATTTTAGTACTCTTCCTGATAAGACTCTTCCATTTTTATCAGATTCAGCTTCAGAACCCGGTCTACCACATTTCCTGCATACCCCCTGTACGCATAAGCTCCTGATTCAAAGAGTACGTAAAGTTCATCCCCCTCTACAACAATCTGCTCGATCATCTCAGGCATTCTGTATGATCTTGCAGAATTTTCATTGACATACAGACGTTTATCCGACTGTTCATAAAAAACAATCCTGGATGGCAGAATACCAAAAGAATGAGACAACAACAGCTTATCGTTATAAAAAGCCATTCCCTGTGCCTGTTCTGATATTGTAGAATAATCCAGCGGAACCGCCATTTCAAACATCATGCCAAGTTCCTCATTAAAAGTATTCACCAGATCACCTTTTGAATCCACCGCATATCTCGCGATGGTGCTCTCTGTATATTTGTTAAAACATCCTACATACAGGCACCCCTTATAGAAAGTCATAAAAGAATCTCTCACGATTCCATAAAGGCTACATGTCTGATTTACCTGCACAGGCATATGGTTATCCGCATAATTATAGTCACGCAGCACATCCATCTTAATGCTGATCGCCTGCGCGATTCCATTGGTATTGGAAGAATACCACAGCATATCATGTTCCTGATCATAGGCAAGTCCGCCTACATGAGGCAGACCTGGCAGGACTACCTCTTTGATAAATCTGTGAGTTTCTTTGTTGATCACATAAATAACAGAGTTATGTTTTTCCGTATGACAATAGGCACTTACAAGTACATACTCATCGGTCACTGCAAGTCCCTGAGGAGTCATGGAAGTACATACCGCCTGTTTTGTACCCTCTGCATTCAGGAATGTTCTTGTATATCTCAGTCCGGGAATAATATAAGTTCCGTACTCTTTTTCTTTTTTTCTGCCCTCAAAGGCAAAGGTATTTAACTCCTCCTGCTGCGACAGCATCTGTATCTGTCCACGTAATGAATACACTGCAGCATCCTGGTTGGTTACCGGATATTTTGCAGGAGGTTCCGTCTTACCCCTGTATACGAAAGCATATCCCCAGAAAGCCAGTCCAAGTGCCAGTACTGCTACAAGAATCTTCACTGCCAGTCTCCGGATTTCTTTCTTCGTTTGTCTGTTCATGTCTTACCCAAGTATGATGTCTTCATATTTCCAGTTGATTTCCATGGGATTCATTGCCCATACTGCTCCACTGTAACCGTCTTCCATATCAAGCAGCATATGACTGCCTTCATCCATGGATATAGTCCTCATGTCTCTGGAAAGCCCCTCACCGGTCCATTTGATATAAGCTTCCCTCAGTACCCACTGTTCAAAAAATTTCTTTTCCACATTTATATCTGAGAGAATTTCGAGATACTGTTCCCGGGGTACCATACGTCTGAGCATTCTTTCATAATTGGCTCTGCAATGAATCTGCACATCAATTCCAACCTCCTGATCAGCCAGAATACATACCACATATTTTCCGGAATGACTGATATTATAATGCAGGGACGGACGATAGGAAAGGAATGGTTTTCCATGTTCTCCCTCTGCTCTGGGTTCATTGTACAGATTGATTCCATATTCTTTTTTCAGTGCGATTTCCAGAAGTTTCTCTGCGATCATATGCTCCATATGTGCGCCTTCATATTCTTCCCGTATTTTTGTACAGTAAATAATTCCTTTATTCATAGGCCTGTCTCCTCAAGAAACCGGGAAGGCTCCCGTTCCTTCTCATACTGGCGTTTCACATAGGCAAGCACCAGCTTCTTTTTCGCCCTGGTCATCCCTACATAAAACAATCTTCGTTCTTCTTCCACTGCTTCTGCCAAAACCGCCTTGCGATATGGAATGCTTCCTTCATTAACATTCAGAATATACACAATATCATATTCCAAACCTTTTACCGCATGGAGTGTGGATATAGTCACTCCTTCTTTTTTATCCTGCTGTTTCCTTGCCTGTTCATTCAGGCGCTTCGTATATTCTTCTATGTAAGCCTGCCACTTCGCCAGGGTTTTCATGCCTTTTGCACTCTCATGGATTCGGTCCAGGGTCTCAAGCAGTTCCTCTGGTTTTATTTTACGATACTGTGCATATTCACGCAAGTATTCTTCGAATCCCATTCCTTTTCTGATAAAATTAATCGCAGCAAAAGGGGAAAGAGTACCAAGAATCCTCAGATGCGTTTCCAGTGTGGTAATCCTGTCGCACATCCAGTCTTTGTCTTTATAATATTCCCGAAGTTCATTAAAATTAATCTGTGAATTGTTCAACGCTTCTCTGGAAATATAGCGATTTGGCCGGTTCATGATCTCCAGAAAATTCTTCCTGCTCCTGTCTCCTGCTGCCATTTCAAGATAAGCCAGAAGCGCCCGGCAGATCCAGTGGCGGAAAAGATTGGGAAGCTGTTCTTTCATTGTAAAAGGAACCTGATATTCCATCAGCACATTGATCAGACCTTCCGATTCCTGATTTGTACGAAGCAGGATTGCCGTATTTAGCAGCTCCTCGCCGCGCTCCATTCTTTTTTTCAGTGCTGCCACCACGCACATATACTCTTCTCTTGGATTATCAAATTCCTTGCACGTCACAGGCATCCCTTCTTCATTTGGAGTATCCAACTGCTTTTTGAAACGTCTGGTATTACATCCGATTACTTCCATGGCTGTACGCAGGATATTCTTACTGCACCGGTAATTCACATTCAGAAGGACTGTCTCTGCCTTCGGATAATCCTTTGTAAAATTTAACATAATCTCTGGTCTTGCGCCCCGGAAATGATAGATGGACTGGTCATCATCCCCTACAATAAACAGGTTATTGACAGGTGCCGCCAGCATCTGCAAAATCTTGTATTGTAAGCTGTTGATATCCTGAAACTCATCCACCAGAATGTAGACAAATTTTCTTCTCCATGCATTCAGGATATCCTGTCTCTGAGAAAAAAGTTCATAACAACAGAGGATCATATCATCAAAATCCAGCTTGCGTTTCGCCTTCAGAGCCTGCTTATAGCCATGAAAAATGTCCCTGAATATCTCATCCGAGCAACAGGATGCATAATAATGCTCCGGAGAAATACAGTTCCCCTTTACAACACTGATTTCCCTGGCAACTTCTTCAATGAAATCTCCTTCCTGAGCCATTTCCTGTCCATATTTCTCAGTCATCTCACGTAGAATACTGAATTTCTCTTCCTCAGAAAGAATATTGGCCGAACTCAGATGATAGGCCGCTTTCAAAATCCCATAAAAAATTCCGTGGAAAGTTCCAAAAGTCACTTCGCTTCTGTTCTGTCCCACGAATTTCAAAAACCGTTCTTTCATCTCTGTTGCCGCTGCTCTGGAAAAAGTTACAACCAAAATAGAAGAAGCCGGTATCTTCCCCTCATTGATCATGTATGCAGTTCTCTCCACAATAACGGAAGTTTTCCCCGAGCCGGGACCTGCCAGGACCATCATAGGTCCTGACAGGTGAGTGATTGCCCGAAGTTGAGATGGATTTCTCTTCATATTTATTTGCTTAATTTCTCAATAGCTGCCTTTACTCGTTTAATTGTCTCGTCTTTACCGATGATCTCCATGATCTCAGTAGCACCGGCCGGCGTCATCTGCTTGCCGGAAACAGCAGTACGCAGAGGCCACATTACATATCCGTTCTTATAACCATGCTCTTTTACAAATGCACTTAATGTTTCAAATAACGGATCATTCGTATAATCTTCCTGTTCTTCCAGAACCGGAAGTACTTCTTTTAATACTGTAAGAGAAGTCTCTTCATTTGTCTTCATTTTCTTATGGCAGTACATGGCGGAATCATATTCCGGTACTTCCTCAAAGAAGTCAATCAGAGCCGGAATGTCAGGGAATGTTTCGATTCTGGTCTGTACCATTCCTGCAATCTTCTTGAAGTTGTAGTCTTTCTTCAGAACTTCTTTCATATACGGAAGTGCTCTCTCATAGAATTCATCCGCATCCATTTTCTTGATATACTCACCATTCATCCAACGAAGTTTCGCAATATCAAATACTGCCGGAGATTTATTGATATGATGATAATCAAATACCTGTACCAGTTCATCCAGTGTAAAGATCTCTCTGTTGTCAGAAGGACTCCATCCGAGAAGTGCCACATAGTTGATGATCGCTTCTGAAACAAATCCCTGATCAAGCAGGTCTTCATAAGAGGAATGTCCACAACGTTTGGAAAGCTTCTGGTGTGTCTCATCTGTGATCAGCGGACAATGTACATAAACCGGGATATCCCATCCGAAAGCTTCGTAGATACGGTTGTATTTCGGAGCTGAGAAGATACTCGTTACCTCTTACTACGTGTGTGATCTCCATTAAATGGTCATCGATTACGTTTGCAAAGTTATAAGTTGGGTATCCGTCAGATTTGATCAGGATCAGATCTTCCAGTTCCTCATTGTTTACTGTGATATCTCCGTAGATTACATCATGGAATGTTGTAGTTCCCTCTGTTGGCATATTGAAACGGATTACGTGTGGTTCTCCTGCATCAAGACGACGCTGTACTTCTTCTTTGGAAAGTTTAAGGCAGCGTTTGTCATAAATGGAAATCTCTTTTCCTGCCACAACACGTTTCATACCTTCCAGTTCTTCCTTCTTACAGAAACAGTAGTATGCATCACCCTGTTCTACTAACTGCTGTGCATATTTCAGATAGATTCCCTGTGCCTGACGCTCACTCTGAACATACGGTCCAAAGCCTTTGTCCTTGTCCGGACCTTCATCATGGAGAAGTCCTGTTTTTGCAAGAGTACGGTAGATAATATCTACAGCGCCTTCTACGTAACGTTCCTGGTCTGTATCTTCAATACGGAGGATGAAATCTCCGCCTTCATGTTTTGTAATAAGGTATGCATATAATGCTGTTCTTAAATTTCCAACATGCATTCTGCCTGTAGGGCTTGGTGCAAATCTTGTTCTGATCTTGGTCATAACTTTTTTCACTCCTGAATTTTTTTATATATTCAAAATCTGTAAAAAAAGACCCTGCTTAAAAGCAGCGCCTTTCTACTTTCGGGTTTATTATACGTCAGAGGCTTTCTTATTTCAAGTCGGGATAGGGGAAAATTTTAATGTTTTTTGAATAGGGACGCATGGGAAGCGATAGTGTCCGGGGCTCAGTTTCGGAACCATTGTATTTCTAGGCATTTGGGAAGCCGCTAAAATCATGAGCCACTCTCTCAAACTCGCTACGTCTCCGACTTCGCTCAGACAGTGAAACGATTGGCTCATAACGCGTCTTCCCAAATGCCAAGAACTACAATGAACCCTCAAATTCACCCCCGGACACTATCGCTTCCCATGCTGACTATTGGCTATATAACATATTTACCGTACAACAGTAAAGAAAGCACCACTCCTGACTTCGCAGAATAATTAACCAAAATAATATATCTACTGTACAATATAACTATAGAAACCCTAAGAAAACGCATAACAACATGCAACAAAACAGCGCAGAAAAATATTTTATTTGGAGTGCATTTGCAGGGGTCTTAGATATTCTTAGTTCTCAGAAATCTGCGTTATGAGCCGGCTGCATCACTGTCTGAGCGAAGTTTGCAACGGAGCGAGTTTGACAAGACAGCTCATGGTTTTAGCAGATTTCTGAGAGCTTAGAATATCTTAGACCCCGAAACCGCACTCCAAATAAAATATTTTTCTGCGCGTCCCTTTTAACATCGTGCTACATCTTACGAAACCTCTCATACCGTTCCTGTGCAATCTGCAGTCCACTTTTACCAGTCTGTTTCTCCAGAAACTGCTTCATTCTGATCTTCATATATTCTGCAATTTCCGGCAAATTCTCCTCACTTGCAGGATATTCCTCCGGTATGATCCGTTCAATGATTCCCAGTTCTTTCAGATGAGCCGCCGTTACTTTCATGACCTCCGCAGCTTCCGGTGCCTTTCTGCTGTCTTTCCAGAGATAGATGCAAAGCCTTCCGGTGAAAGGATGGTGTAGGTTGCATTTTCCATCATCCAGACTTCATTGCCGACTGCAAGTGCAAGTGCACCGCCACTGCCGCCTTCACCAATTACAACCGAAAGAACCGGCACCTTCAAATCGGACATTTCCAGAAGATTCCTTGCAATGGCTTCGCCCTGTCCCCGTTCTTCTGCTTCCAGTCCACAGAATGCCCCCGGAGTGTCTACAAATGCAATGACTGCACGTCCGAATTTCTCTGCCTGTTTCATCAGTCGAAGAGCCTTTTTGTACCCTTCCGGTGATGGCATTCCGAAGTTACATCTGATGTTTTCTTTTGTAGTATGCCCTTTACGGATTCCGATTACTGTAACGGGCTGTCCGTCCAGTGTAGCAATGCCGCCGATGATGGCATTGTCGTCTCTGACACCTCTGTCACCATGAAATTCCATGAAATCATCAAAAATGGCATCAATATATTCCGCTGCTGACGGACGGTCACTGCTTCTGGCAATCTGGACTCTGGCCCAGGCTGTGAGATTTTTTTGTTTCTTCTGCTTTTTCTTTTTGCCAAAAGTATCGAAAGATCTGGCAGATGTTTCCTGTGGAAATTCTCCGTAACATTTTCTGGTATCATGCAGTTTCAGGATCAGCGAAAGAACATCCCGCATAGAGCCTCGTTCAACAATTCCGTCGAGAAATCCATGTTCCAGAAGAAATTCCGGTCTCTGGAAGCCCTCCGGCAGTTTCTGACCTATAGTCTGTTCAATGACTCTCGGGCCGGCAAATCCGATCAATGAGCCTGGCTCTGCAAGGATAATATCTCCAAGCATGGCAAAGCTTGCTGTAACGCCACCGGTAGTCGGGTCTGTCAGCACAGATGTGTAGAGAAGCCCTGCCTGGGAGTGACGTTTAATGGCTGCGGAGGTTTTTGCCATCTGCATCAGTGATACGATTCCTTCCTGCATTCTGGCACCGCCGGAGCAACAGAACAGAATGACCGGAAGTCCCTGTTTTGTTGCTTCTTCAAATGAGCGGGTGATCTTTTCTCCCACCACATATCCCATGGAAGCCATGAGAAATCTGGTATCCATGGCTCCGATCACTGTACGGATTCCTCCGATGGTGGCTTCTCCGATGAGAATTGCCTCATCAAGGTGTGTTTTTTCTCTCAGATCCTCAATTTTCTGCGGATAATCCGGATAGTCCAGTGGATTGCTGTTGTCAATTCCTGTGAACCACTCTTTAAAACTTCCTTTATCTGCGATCATTTTGATCCGGCGTTTCGCACTGATTCTGAAATATCCTCCGCATTTCGGGCACACATAGGCGTTGGATATTACGTCTTCTCTGTAAACCATTTCTCCGCACTTTGGACATTTGATCCATAAGCCTTCAGGTACGGAAACAGATGCGGCCTGTTTATGCCGGTCTTCTGAAACTGTTTTCTTAAAAAATCTCTTCAAGTCTGCCATTAAAATCCTGCTCCTTTATGTAACCCAATTTGATGTTCTTTCAGACAACAAAATAACGTTAATAACTATTACAGCGAATATTAAGTAACTGCTATATTGACTTGTCTGATTTTTCATCTGCATCAATATAGCAGAAACTTAATTTTCGCTATACTATTAATCAAACTAATTCTATCAAAAATTATTTTATCGATTCGCTTATCAGTTACCTTTTAATAAATATGTAATTTCTACTGAACTATAAAGTATATTTACACCAGATTTCCTTTTACAACTCCGGATAATGCTGTGGAATGAAATCAGTTGTAATGTTTCCATCCTGAAAATCCGGTTGATTAAGAAGCTCATACAGAAAATCCACGTTAGTTTTTACTCCTTCGATGGCAACTTCTCCAAGTGCACTGATCATCTTTCGAATGGCACTGCGGCGGTCTTTGTCATAAACAATGATCTTGGCAATCATAGAATCATAGTAGGGCGGGATTGCGTAGTCATTATAAACTGCTGTATCCACGCGGATTCCGTTTCCACCGGGAAGATGCAAGTCAGTGATCTTACCAGGGCATGGCATGAAATGTCTCTCAGGATCCTCGGCATTGATTCTGCATTCCATGGCGTGGCCGCGGATTTCTATGTCTTTCTGCTGAACGCTTAACGGTTCACCTGCCGCAATGCAGATCTGCTCTTTGATCAGGTCTACACCAGACACAAATTCTGTTACCGGATGTTCTACCTGGATTCTGGTGTTCATTTCCATGAAATAAAATTCTCCGGACTGATCCAGAAGAAATTCTATGGTTCCTGCACTTTCATAGCCTGCTGCCTTTGCTGCCCGTACTGCTGTCTCACCCATTTTCTTTCTCAGATCATCAGAGATTGCGATACATGGAGACTCTTCGATCATTTTCTGGTGACGTCTCTGAACAGAGCAGTCTCGTTCTCCCAGATGAACTACATTTCCGTATTTATCCGCAAGAATCTGCACTTCAACATGTCTGGGATTCTCCACAAACCGTTCCAGATACATGGTATTATCGGAGAAGGAATGGACCGACTCCTGCTGTGCTGTCTCAAACAATTTGGCAAATTCCTGTTCATTTCCGGCTACACGCATTCCTTTTCCACCGCCGCCTGCTGATGCTTTGATCATGACCGGAAAACCGATTTCCTTTACAGCTTCCAAAGCCTGCTCTACTGTGTAGACCGGTTCCTTTGTGCCGGGAACTACCGGGACTTTAGCTTTCCGCATTGTGTTTTTCGCCTCAGATTTATTTCCCATTCTGGAAATTACTTCTGCGGAAGGACCTATAAATGCCACATTACATTTCTCACACATTTCCACAAAACGGCTGTTCTCTGAGAGAAATCCGAATCCCGGGTGGATTGCTTCTGCTTTTGTGGCAATGGTAGCACTTAAGATTCGCTCCATGTTCAGATAGCTGTCTGATGACTGTGCCTTTCCGATGCATACTGCTTCATCTGCAAGCTGGGTATGCAGGGCATCTCTGTCTGCTTCTGAGTATACGGCTACTGTGCGGATTCCCATCTCACGACATGCCGGATGATCCTCACTGCAATTTCACCACGATTGGCGATCAAAATTTTATTAAACATCTGTTATGCTCCTACTGCAAAAGTCAGCTCTGCGATCACTGCTACCTTACCGTCCTGGTTTGTTGCTTTTGCTTTTCCCACTCCCATGGGACCTTTTTCCTTAATGATCTCTACTTCGAGAGTAAGGGTATCTCCGGGAACTACCTTGTTCTTGAATTTTGCATTGTTGATCGATGCAAATATGCGATCTTTCCTTTATTTTCCGGTTTACTCAGAATTGCAACTGCACCTGTCTGCGCAAGCGCTTCAACGATCAGAACTCCCGGCATAACCGGTTCCTGTGGAAAGTGTCCTGCGAAATGCGGCTCATTATAGGTAACACATTTCTTTCCTGTTGCCTTCACACCCGGCACCAGTTCTTCAATAGTATCAATCAGGAGGAACGGGTGTCTGTGGGGAATGATCTCCATGATTTCTTTTGTTGTAAGTTCATAGTTTTTACCTCCTTCTTCTATTCTATCACAAACATCGGCTGTCCGAACTCTACCATCTGCTCGTTTTCTACAAGGATTTCTTTTACTGTACCATCAAATTCTGATTCAATCTCGTTCATCAGCTTCATTGCTTCCACAATGCCAAGGACCTGACCTTTGCTTACTTTATCTCCTACTTTTACAAAGGGGGGATTTTCCGGAGAAGATGCTGCATAATAGGTACCTACAAGAGGAGATTTTACCACACTTCCTGTCTGTACTTCATCGTTAACAGCATTGACGGATTCTACATGTACAGCCTGCTGCACTACCGGCTGATACTGCTGAGCATCTGCCGGATCAGTATTGACTGCCATCTGCTGTACAATTGTTTTCTCTTTTGACATGGAAATATTTAAGGTATCGTCCTGCAGGTTAAATTCTGTGAGATCTGAATCGCTGACTGCGTGGATCAGTTCTAATATATTTGCCAGTTCCATTTATTTCCTCCTGCTGAAATAGCTATATTATAAGATCACTGTCGTATATTGTTTTCAAAATCACCATACCATTTATTATCTGCGTGATCAGTCTTCGTACTTTTTAATAAGTAAGGATGCGTTATGTCCGCCAAAGCCAAGAGAATTGGTAAGTGCATATTTGATATCCATCTTTACATTACCGTTTCCTACATAATCCAGGTCACACTGTTCATCCGGCACCTTATAACCAACAGTCTGATGGATCAGGCCTTCCTGAAGTTCTTTTACACAGGTGATCACTTCCACTGCACCGGCAGCTCCCAGAAGATGTCCTGTAATAGATTTTGTAGAATTTATTTTCATTTCTTTTGCGTGTTCACCAAATGTTTTCTTAATGGCAATTGTTTCAAATAAGTCATTATGATGTGTGCTTGTACCATGTGCGTTTACATACCATACATCATCTGTGGAAATTCCTGCTTCTTTTACAGCCCATTCCATAGCTTTGGCAGCACCGGAACCGTCCTCTGCAGGGGATGTAATGTGATAAGCATCTCCTGTTGCACCATATCCGACAACCTCGCCAAGGATTTTCGCTCCACGTGCTTTGGCATGCTCCAGTTCTTCCAGAACTACCACGCCGGCACCCTCACCCATTACAAAACCGCTTCTTTCTTTGTCAAAAGGGATGGAACATCTCTCAGGATCTGTGGATGAGGTCAATGCTGTCAGTGCCGCAAAACCACCAAAGCCTGTTGGTGTGATAGCTGCTTCCGTTCCACCTGCAACCATAACATCTGCATCAGAGCACTGAATAGTACGGTATGCTTCTCCAATGCTGTGGGTTCCTGTTGCACAGGCAGTTACAACATTAATGTTCTTTCCGCGGAGTCCAAACTGAATGGAAACATTTCCGGATGCCATATTGGAGATCAGAAGAGGAATCATCAGAGGATTCAGTCTTCCTGGTCCCTTTGTGTTGAGAATTTCGCAGGATTTCTCTACCACCTGCATACTTCCGATACCGCTTCCCACGCTACAGCCTACACGGAAGGGATCTTCTTTTGTCATATCCAGTCCGGACTGCTCAATAGCTTCTTTTGCTGCTGCTACCGCATACTGGCTGAAAAGCTCCATACGTTTTGCAGATTTGAAATCCATATAATCCTTTGGATTAAAATTGTTGATCTCTGCTGCCATATGCGCTCTGTAATTTGTGGAATCAAACGTGTTACTTCTGCAAGTTTGTTTTTCCTTCTTTTACGCTGTTCCAGAATTCTTCTACACTAAGGCCTACCGGAGTGATTGCTCCCATACCTGTAATTACAACTCTTCTCATTTTGTTCTCCTTATTTATACGTTCATACCGCCATCTACGCTGATGACCTGTCCTGTAATATAGTCTGCTTTGTCTGATGCCAGAAATACTGCTGTATTTGCAATATCCTCAGGCTTTCCGAAACGTCCCAGGATAATCTGCTTACATGCATTTTCCCTGATTTCTTCTGAGAGTACTTCTGTCATCTCTGTGTCTACAAATCCGGGTGCAATGGCATTTACCGTAATTCCCCGCTGCCCAGCTCTCTTGCCATTGTTTTGTCAGACCGATCACACCTGCTTTGGATGCAGCATAATTTGCCTGGCCCACATTTCCGAGGATTCCGGAAACAGAAGAAATATTGATAATCTTTCCACTTCTCTGTTTCAGCATCTGACGGCACTGTGACGGATTGTATTGAATGTACCTTTCAGGTTTACATTAAGTACAGAATCGAAATCCTCTTCTTTCATTTTCATGATCAGACCATCTTTGGTAATTCCTGCATTATTAACCAGAATATCAAGGTGTCCGTATTCTTTAACTATATCTTTAATCATTGCTTCACAGGCTGTGAAATCACTGACATTGCATTTATATATGGAAGCTTTTCCACCGTTTTCTTCGATGGTCTGTTTTACTTCCTTCGCTCTCTCTTCAGAACCATTGTAATTGATAACCACCTCTGCACCTTCCTTTGCAAGAGCAATAGCAATGGCTCGTCCGATTCCACGTCCTGCACCTGTAATCAGGGCAATTTTATTTTTCAGCATTTTACAGACACTCCTTTCTCACTTCATCCAGATCTTCTGTTTTCTCAACATGTAATGCTTTTACATTTCTGTTGATCTTTTTGAGAAATCCTGTCAGAGTTTTTCCTGGTCCAATCTCAATAAAAGTATCTACACCATCATCAATCATCTGTTCTACACACTGCTGCCAGCGCACAGAGGATGAAACCTGACTGACAAGCAATTCCTTTACCTGCTCCGGTCCTGTCACATACTGTGCAGTTACATTTGTCACATAAGGTACTGTAAATGACTGGATTTCTACCTTCTCAAGTTCCTGTCCCAGTTTTTCCCCTGCGCCTTTGAGAAGCTCACAGTGAAATGGGCCACTGACTTTAAGAGGAATCACACGTCTGGCGCCTGCTGCCTTTAATGCCTCCCCTGCTGCTGCAACTGCTGTCTCCTCGCCTGTGATCACAATCTGTCCCGGACAGTTATAATTTGCAATGGATACAATTCCCTGTGTCTCATTGCAGATTTTTCAATCAGCTCTGCATCTGTTCCAAGAACAGCGGACATTGCACCACCTGTAGGATATGCCTCCTGCATAAAAATTCCTCTTTTTCGCACTACAGTAAATGCATCCTCTTCCTTCATAACACCGGAGGCCACCAGTGCTCCGTATTCTCCAAGGCTCAGTCCAGCATTTACCTGAGACCTGATTCCGGCTTCCTCTACAGCTCTTAAGATTGCAATTTCTGCTGTCAGCATGGCAATCTGTGTATATTCTGTAATATTTAATCTGTCATTCTCTTCAAAGCATAAAGCTTTCACATCAAGTCCGGATGCTTTTGATGCGCTTTCAAATACTTCGCGACTTACAGCATATTTTTCATAAAAATCTTTCGCCATTCCTGTATACTGTGCACCCTGTCCCGGAAATACAAATGCAATTTTAGACATATCATTTTCCTTTCCTTTATTTTTATGTTTATATCAGATGATAACAATTTGTTTCTGATTGCAAATTATTTTAGTTTAAAATATTTTGATATTCAAATTATAATGTCAAAAAATTCTCCCCGAAGCCATCTCTGGCTCCAAGGAGTTATTTGTCATTTCTATATGATTAAGCCTCTACGCCTTTGTTTTTCAGATAATCCATAACAGCTCCGACTGTTGTTAAATCTGTAAGATCTTCAGCCGGGATCTCAATATTGTATTCATCTTCCAGAGCCATAACCAGCTCAAACAGGTCAAGTGAATCTGCACCAAGATCATCCTTGAAAGAAGTTTCAGCAGTAATTCCTGCTGCATCACAATTTAACTGCTCTGCGATCATTTCACTCATTTTTTCTAACATAATTTTCTCTTCTCCTTTAATTCAAGCCCCGGAATACTTCTCTTTTTCCTGCTCCGGTTATCACTTGTTTTTTATTATTTTTGTTAAGCAGATGATGATTCTGCTTTTTCTTGTTTTCAACCTTATCATCCGTCAGACCAGTAAATACGTCTCATTTATTCAGATTTGGTTTTATCGGGATTGATTACTTTGATGTTCAAAGTATATATTCTTCCCTCCTGTTTGTCAAGCACTATTTTATTACATTTTTTATTCCTCAAATTTAATCTGCCTTGCCACACTCAACGCAAGTCCCATCTCTGCCATAAGGAATACGATCGACGTACCTCCATAACTGATAAACGGAAGAGTGACACCTGTATTCGGCATAAGATTTACAACAACCGCAATATTAAGAATAACCTGCAATGCTATGTGAATAAAAATTCCACTGACCATAAGTGAGCCAAACATATCCGGTGCATTCTGTGCAATAACAAACAGCCTGTATAACAGATATGCATAAAGCATCAGCACGATAAGACCTCCAAAAATCCCCAGTTCTTCACAGATAATTGAAAAAATCATGTCATTCTGTGCCTCAGGTACACTTCCCAGCTTCTGAATACTGTTTCCAAGTCCTCTGCCAAAAAATCCTCCCGAGCCAATCGCATACAATGCCTGAATTGTCTGATACCCCCAACTGTCCGCATATTCTTCCGGATGAAGCCATACCATGATTCGTCTCAGACGAAAGCTTCCACTTCCATCAACACTTACTGTTGCATTCAGAAAAATGACTCCGATCACTGCCAGCGCAATAACAACACCTGCAATAATCATAAAAATCTTAATATCCGGGTGAGACACAAAAATCAGTCCTGCAGTAATACAGAAAATAATAATTGCTGTACTCAGATTGTCCGTAAATACATATGCAGCCAGTGCCAGTCCGCCTCCCACAACAGCAAGAACCATACAGCCCTTTAAGGTACGGACTTTCTTTCCCATATGCACGATCATATATGGGAGGCAGACAATAACTGCTATCTTGCAAGCTCTGCCGGCTGGAACTGAACCGGTCCAAGATTCAGCCATCTCTGGGCACCATGAGAAGACTGCCCCAGCGGTGTTTTTACCAGTGCCATCAACACCAGTGCCGCTACATACAAAGCTGTGCTAAAACGGTTCAGTATCCGATAATTGAGCCTGGAAATGATCAGCGCCATGATAATACATGCCACGCTGATGATGGCCTGTTTTTTAAAAAAATACATGTCGCTTCCGTAATTTATCTGAGCCATATAGGAGCTTGTACTGTACAGCATGATAAGCCCAAAACAGGTCAGCAGTACAATAACTGCTACCAGACTGTAATCATAATAATCTGTTTTTGTTTTTCGACGCGCCCTGCTCTTGGAAGATGCTGTTGAATACGACTTTTTTTGTGATTTTGTATTTTCCATTTAATCACCTGATGCTTTCTTGTTTTCTAAAATTCCCATCTGACTTTTTTATTATAACAGAAAGCTTTTTCATAAGCAATGGGGCAGTTGCCTGATTGCATCCGCCCCATTTTAGTTAAGTCTGGCTGTTCATCTTTCCCTTATTCTGTATATCTCAGGTTTATGATATCTATTTCTCATCATCACTGATTTCAATCGGGTCAGATTCGAAAATAAATTTAACATTTCCGTCCATATCGCCGGATCTGTCTGTGAATGTTGTGTACATTACATCGTCAGACTGGATTACCTCAAATCTGTCAAGAATATCCTGAAGATCTCCGTTTACTGTATCATCCAGTTTCTTAATACCTTCTTTATAGAATTTCTTCTGTCCTTTGTTCAGTTCTTTTGCTCCGTCATTCAGATCGCTGATACCATCTTTAAGCTGATCACTGCCATCAGAAAGCTTATCTGCACCATCCATTAACGTCTGAGTGCCGGATACAAGGCTGCCTGTTCCTGATGCAAGGGTCTGTGCTCCGGATACAAGTGTCTGGGTTCCTGATGCAAGCTTAGATGCTCCGCTGTTTAATGTAGAACTGTTCGAAGAAAGCTGATCTGCTCCGCTGTACAGTGTTCCACTGTTAGATGCCAGAGTTTCCACGCCACTTGTAATCTGACCTGTTGCAGAATCGATCTGAGACATACCACTGGTCAGGCTCTTTCTTGCGCTCTTAAGAGTCTTGGCTCCTTTTAACAGTGTCTGTGCATTAACATTATTTTCGCCCTGAAGCTGTGCAATTCCATCTGTCAGTGTCTTTCCGGAACTAAGCAGTGTATCTGCGCCGGAAATCATCTGTTCTGTGCTTGCTTTTGCAAGGCTTTCATATCCACTCTGGAGAGATTTATTTGCAGTAGTCAGCTGATCAGAGCCTGCTTTCAGCTGATCGATTCCCTGCAGCATTTCCGGAAGCTGCTGTCCAAGTCCGGTAAATAATGTACTCATCTGATTTACTGCTGTAGCAATCTGGGTTCCTGACTGAGCAAGCTGGGTTCCACTTGATTTTAATGTGCCATCATTAGAAGTAAGCTCTTTTGCACCTGCATTTAACTGTGATACAGTTTCCTGCACTGTCTTCATTCCCTGAGTTAATGCCTGTAATTGCTGTTTCATCTGTTCAACACTGCTGTTGACTGCCTCTTCCTGTGCATCTGCTGTTGATTCCGCACTGGACGCAGATGCCCTTAAAGCGTCTGCTGCTGACTGCAATGCTGACGTATCAGGTGCGGAGGCTGTAATTGTGGATGTATCAATATTAGATGCACTGTCCTCAGCTGCCTGAATAGAACCTAACGCACCATCAATCGCAGCTTCTACAGCAGCTGCTGTTTCATCATCCATATTGCTGGTATCAATATTATACAAAGCAGATTCTGCTGCTTCCAGCTGACTGCTGACTGCTGCAACTCCTGCATCTACAGAAGATGCATCTACAGAAGCCTCTGCGGAATCACTGATCCAGGATTCAATTACATCTGCCTGACTGTTCATGGTTTCAGCACTGTCATTTAACTGTCCGGACATTGCATTTGCACTTTCTTCTATTTCTGAAGCTGTGGAAGCTCCCATGTTTTCAAGTGAGCTCTCAAGCTGGCTCAGTCCTGATGCAAGCTGTTCTACACTTTCAATATACTGGCCAACTGCAGAAGTGTAATCAGAAACGCCTGTTGTATAAGCCGTCATGCTGTCACTGAAATTAGCAATCTGATCTGCATCGATTTTAGATGAAAGAGCTGTCATTTTTTCTACAGCAGTCTGGATTCCATTTACAGCAGTATCAATTCCCGGAACAACCTGACCAATCCCATCCACTAAACTCTTGATACCACCAGCATACTGACCCACACCGCCTGCAAGCTGATTAACTCCTGCAATATACTGCTGCATTCCGTCTGTCAGAGTAGTTGTTCCTGTTACATAACTCTGCACACCGTCCTGCAAGCTGATTGCCGCCTGCAACATATGCATTTACACCATCGGAAAGAGATTTCATTCCAGCCTCATATTCAGCCATCTTGCTGTCCAGTGTATCTACTCCTGCTGTATATTGTTTGATTCCATCTGAAAGTGTGTCTGCCCCTGCTGTATAAGAGGAAACACCACTGTTTAAAGTCTGTGCCCCTGTATTCAGTGTCTGTGCTCCGCTGCTTAATTCCTTTGCTCCGTCATCCAGTTCTTTTGCTCCGTCATTCAGATCACTGACACCACTTTTCAGAGTTCCGATTCCATCATAAAATTCTTTATATTTGTCATTGAGTTTATTAGTTCCATCATAAAGATCTTTGGTTCCGTCTACCAGTTTACTGCTGCATCCGTCAGATCTTTCATTGAATCCTTCAGCTCATCCAGTCCATCCACATCATCCAGATTAATATCTTTGAAAATATCTGTAAGTGCTACGGTAAATGTAGAATTCATCTCACAGTCTGTAACATCTGCTTCCACTGTAAATCCTTCAGGGATATTCACTTCATCTGCAATATCAGAAGACATATCCAGACTTCTTTCATTCCCGGCATACCAAAACCGACAACAACATTTCTGCTTCCGTCAGAAATAACCTTACCGTTATCTACTGTAATATTGGAGAAATTATCTGTAGAAAGGATCATTCCTGTCACCATAACAAAGGGTGAATAAATATCAGTCTTTTTACCATTCACTGTTTTGGTTGTTTTAGAAGTATTTGTATATGTCACTTCCATTTTCAGATGTCCTGTCTTTCCTGCCAGAGCTTCCGGAGAAACCTCAGTTCCATCCATATAATATTTAATTCCTACGGAAACCGGGAGATTTTTCTCTGTCTTTCCCTGATAATAAATATCCTTTCCATCAGTACTCCAGGTCAGATCATTTCCGTTCTGAGTAAATGTTTCATCACCTTTTACGTTTTTTATATCCTGAAGATCAGAGGCATCTTTCACCTCAGAATTGGAACTGTCTCCGGAATTTTTCAGCCAGTCAGATACTGTGACATCCGTTACTTCTCCTCCGGCAGTTGTATTTACATAAACGGTTTCTTCTTTCTGCAATCCATTATCACCTGTTGAAGCAGCTGCCATTACAGTACCTGCTCCGAGAACTACAGCCATTCCTGCTGCAAGCGTTGCTGCAGCTGCTTTCTTTCTGTTTCTGTTCATAATAACTTACTCCTTTATTCTATCTCTTACAATAAGCTTCTTTTTAAAAATCCTGAATCACTGTTTCTTCTCTTTTGCCGGTTTCTTCTTGGCAAATCCAATAGATGTGTGGCAGATGAGAGAATCAAATATCATAAACATAGCCGGAAGTATAAACAATACCACCAGTGTACTGATTACAGCTCCACGTGAAAGCAGGTTTGTGATACTTCCGATCATATCTACCTGTGTATAAAGACCAACTCCGAAAGTTGCCGCAAAGAAGCTGCAGCCACTGATCACAATTGACTTCATGGAAGTTTTATGTGCGATGGCAATGGATTCTTTCTTACTCTTTCCAAGACCACGTTCTTTCTGGTATCTGCTGGTCATAAGGATTGCATAGTCAACAGTAGCTCCCAGCTGGATACAACCGATAACAATGCTTGCTACGAACACCACTTCCTTTCCCTGATAATAAGGAACGGACATATTGACAAAAATCGCAAACTCAATAACTGCAACCAGAATAAACGGAAGCGAAATGGATTTAAACACAACCATGATAATAATGAAAATTGCCAGGATAGAGATAGTATTTACAGTCTTTAAATCCACATCCGTAACATCCTGAAGATCCTTGGTCAGAGGTGCTTCTCCGATTACCATAGATTCCGGACTGTATCCTTTTACAATCTTCTGGATCTCATCAATCTGATTGTTTACCTCGTCTGTGGCTGTTTTATATTTGGAACAGATAAATTCCATCTCGTACTCATCGCTTTCCAGCATCTTCTTCAAATTACTTGGAATCATGGTATCCGGGAATGCCGCACCTACGAAAGAGTCCATTCCAAGTGCCCATTTTACACCATCAACATCCTTGATCTGGTCAAGCATTTCTGTTTTTTCTTTTGATGTCAGACCTTTCTTTAATAACACCATATGAACATTATTCATATCAAAGGTTTCCTGAAGTTTGGCATTTGCCACATTACTGTCCAGCGTGGAAGGAAGTGACTTGTCAATATTGTAGTAATTCTTCAGATTGTTATTTCCATGAATTGCCGGGAAAAGCATTACCAGGAAAATGATCAGCCATACTTTATAATGCTTTGTAATAAAAGCAGATGCCTTATCAAAACTTGGAAGCAGCGTCTTATGTGTTGTTTTTTCAATGGCTCCGTCAAAAG